>Ga0307405_10000042_pt1 | contig 79124 bp, 73 predicted proteins | sample 322Cmetagenome_2_FD_203311 | JGI IMG/M metagenome (GOLD analysis project Ga0307405, IMG submission 203311) | Maize rhizosphere microbial communities from greenhouse at UC Davis, California, United States - 322HYB-C-1 | ecosystem: Host-associated > Plants > Roots > Rhizosphere > Soil | place... | reverse complement strand
GCTTCACGGCGTGGGGGTTCGAGTCCCTTCTTCCGCACAACAAGATAAAGGCCGTTCCGATTTAAAAATCGGAACGGTTTTGTTTTTAAAAACATTGATTAATAAAAATTGATGTGCTGTGCCGGTTATGGCGATATGGTTTCTTCTCAAATCTCATATCTCATATCTCCCGTCTAAAGCACATCTTACTATATCTCAGAAAAAATGAATATTACACAGGAAAAAACCGGCAACTTAAATGCTGTTGTAAAAATCAAAATCGCACCTGCTGATTACACTGGAAAAGTAGAGAAAGCCATTAAAGATCAAGCTAAAAAAGCACAATTACCTGGTTTCCGTAAAGGAATGGTTCCTGCTGCCCACATTAAAAAAATGTATGGCAAAAGTATCTTGGTAGAAGAGGTTAACAACTTGTTAAACGATACTTTATCTAACTATATCGCTGAGCAAAAATTGGAAATTTTAGGTCAACCACTTCCTAAAATGGATGATGAACGTGAATTTAAATGGGATAATACAGATGATTTCGAATTTGATTATGAGTTAGGTTTAGCACCAGCTTTTGACGTAAATCTTTCATCTAAAGATAAATTTACAGAATACGTAATTAAAGCTGATAAAGAAACTTTAGAAAGCCGCATCAAAAATATCCGTCGTAGCTATGGTAAAATGACTAATCCTGAGGTTTCGGCTGATGATGATGTACTTTACTCTGAATTAACTCAGATAGCTGCAGATGGCACTGCTGTTGAAGGCGGTATTACCAGTACTGCAACTATTCGTTTAGATCAGGTTAAAGATAAAAAAATCCTTAAATCGCTAATTGGTTTAAAGAAAGATGATGAAGTAACCATCGATATCCAAAAAGCATTAGAAGATGCTGCAGTAATCGCAAAAGCTTTAAATATTTCGGAAGAAGAAGCTGCTGAGTTGAAAGCAAACTTTAAACTTCACGTTAAAAATGTTAACCGCTTAGAAGAGTCAGATTTAAACCAAGAGTTTTTTGATAAATTATTTGGTGAAGGTACTGTAACTGACGAAGCTGGTTTCAGAGCAAAAATTACTGAAGAAGTAGAAGGTATGTTTAAACAAGATGCTGAGCGTAAATTATCTAACGATATTTATGAAGCACTTTTAACTAAACACAATTTCGAATTGCCTGATGAATTTTTACGTCGCTGGTTAAAGGCTACAAACGAAAAATTAACCGACGAAGAGTTAGCAGAAGGTTATGATGATTTCGCTAAAAACCTTAAATGGACTTTAATCGAAAACAAAATCATTAAAGATAACAGTATCGAAATTAAATATGAGGATGTAGTTCAGGCAGCTAAGGCTAAATTAGATGCACAGTTTAGAATGTACAGCCCAAGTCCGCTTCCTGAAGATCAATTGGCTCAATATGCCGTTCAGTTTTTACAGGAAAAAGAAAATGCAAACCGTGTTTTCGAAGAGGTAAAAGCATTAAAAACTTTCGAACAAATCAAATCTGTTGTTACTTTAGAGCAAAAAGATATTGATTACGATAAGTTTATTGCGCTGGATAAAAAAGCATAGGGCATAGCGCCTGGTGATTTTAATATCATGATATAAAATCTTATTTTGCTAAATGGCAAAATTTAGATTTCAAGACTTGCTAATTTGGCAGAGGGCTATAATTGTAGGTAATAAATTGATTGATATTTCTGAGAAATTGGAAGAAATAAAAAAGTTTAGATTCGCAGAGCAGCTTCGAGGAGCTGCTCTTAGCGTATCTAATAATATTGCAGAAGGTTCTGGCTCTAACTCCACACCTGATTTTCGAAGATTCTTAAACTTTGCACATCGATCTGTTTTTGAGAATGCTAATATTCTTTTAGTATTAAATTTAAGATTACTAGTTTCTGACAAGGATTTGGCAGATTTGTTAGAAGATTTAGATATTTTAGCAAGGATGATTTCTAGCTTTTCTAAAAGTTTGAAGTCATGAGCGTGCTATATTGTCATAGATTTTGATATGGTATACTCTTTGTCTAAGCAATACATAATTGAAATATTATTTATATTTTGGTTTTTTATTATTCACGAAACGATGGGGAACAGGAGCTCAAAACGCTATGCCCTCTGCTAAAAAACTCACATAATGAACATAGATTCACAAGAATTCAGAAAATTTGCCGTTAAACATCAGGGAATTGGCGGTTTACACGTAGATAAATTTATTGCTCAGGCTAATCTGGACCCTAAGAGCATGACACCATATATCATTGAAGAACGCCAGTTGAATGTAGCTCAAATGGATGTTTTTTCCAGGTTAATGATGGACCGTATTATCTTTTTAGGTGATGCGATTTACGATCAGAATGCCAATATTATTCAGGCTCAGTTGTTGTTTTTGCAATCAACAGATGCCGATAGGGATATTCAGATCTACATTAACTCTCCAGGTGGTTCGGTTTATGCAGGTTTAGGTATTTATGATACCATGCAATATATACAACCAGATGTAGCTACAATCTGTACAGGTATGGCTGCATCAATGGGAGCAGTTTTATTGGTGGCAGGTGCAAAAGGAAAACGTGCTGCATTACCTCACTCAAGAGTAATGATTCACCAACCATCAGGAGGCGCACAAGGTGTGGCATCTGATATGGAGATCAACCTGAGAGAGATGTTGAAATTGAAAAAAGAATTATACGATATTATTTCAGAGCACTCTGGGCAAACTTATGATTGGGTAGAGAAAGCTTCAGATCGCGATTACTGGATGACAGCTGACGAGGCAAAAGGATTTGGTATGGTTGATGAAGTGTTATCGAGAAACGCAAAAAAAGATGGCGAAACAAAATAAAGAATCCCGTTGTTCATTCTGCCATTCTGGCAAGCATGAAACGTTAATGTTGATTGAAGGTATGGATGCATTTATCTGCGATAAATGTGTAACCCAGGCCAATCAATTGCTTGCGCAAGAATTAGGGACCAAAGGGACAAAAAATATTCAAGAGGCGATAAACTTATTAAAGCCTCTTGAAATTAAACAACATCTTGATCAGTATGTTATTGGTCAGGATGATGCTAAAAAGGTATTATCCGTTGCCGTTTACAATCACTACAAACGTTTAAATCAAAAAGTTGATAAAGACGAGATTGAGATCGAAAAATCAAATATCATGTTGGTGGGCGAAACCGGTACTGGTAAAACGCTTTTGGCTAAAACCATTGCGAAAATTTTGCATGTGCCATTCTGTATCTGCGATGCAACTGTTTTAACCGAAGCAGGTTATGTAGGTGAAGATGTTGAAAGTATTTTAACGCGATTGCTTCAAGCTGCTGATTATGATGTAACGGCTGCAGAACGCGGTATCGTTTACATTGATGAGGTAGATAAAGTAGCACGTAAAAGTGATAACCCATCCATTACACGTGATGTATCGGGAGAAGGTGTTCAGCAGGCTTTATTGAAAATTTTAGAAGGTACAGTTGTAAACGTTCCACCTCAGGGCGGACGTAAGCACCCGGATCAGAAAATGATCCCGGTAAATACGAATAACATTCTGTTTATCTGTGGGGGGGCATTTGATGGCATTGAACGTAAAATTGCCAACCGTTTACGCACGCAGGCTGTAGGTTATAAAGTTAAGAAAGATGAGACAGTTTTAGATCTTAAAAATCTTTATAAGTATATTACACCTCAGGATTTGAAATCTTTTGGATTAATTCCGGAATTAATTGGTCGTATACCGGTTCTTTCCCACTTAAACCCATTGGATAAAGAATCTTTAAGAAACATTTTAACCGCACCTAAAAATTCATTGATCAAGCAGTATGTGAAGCTTTTTGCTTATGAAGACGTAAAGCTTGTTTTTGATGAAGATGTTTTAAATTTTATTGTAGATAAAGCAATGGAATATAAATTGGGCGCACGTGGTTTAAGATCGATCTGTGAAGCGATTATGTTGGATGCGATGTTTGATACGCCAACGCAGACGGATGTCAAGGAATTGCACATCAATCTCGATTACGCGATAGAGAAATTTGAAAAGGCCGACTTTAAAAAGTTGCAGGCCGCTTAAAAATTCAATCCTCTCGCGAAAGCGGGGGGATTTTTTTTTAATACAATATTTGTTAACGCTAAGCGCCAGGCGCTATGCTCAAAACTAAAAGAATATGAACGAAGAAAAAGACGTAAAAAAAGACGATGAAATAGTAGAGAAATCGAAAAAAGTTAAAGAAGTAGAAACTCCCGTTAAATCAGGATTAAAATCGAAAGATGAAATTGTTAAAAACTGGTTGCCACGTTATACCGGTAGGCCCTTAGATCAATTTGGCGACTATATCCTGTTAACTAATTTCAGTAAGTATGTAACCATGTTTTCCGAATGGAACGATAATGCTCCGGTTATGGGTTTAGATAAGCCTATGCAAAGCGTTACCGCAAATGGCATTACGATTATCAACTTTGGTATGGGAAGCCCACTGGCAGCAACCATGATGGATTTATTGACGGCTATTAAACCTAAAGCTGTTTTGTTTTTGGGTAAATGTGGTGGTTTGAAGAAGAAAAACCAATTGGGCGATTTAATTTTGCCTATTGCCGCAATCAGGGGTGAAGGTACATCGAATGATTACCTGCCGGCAGAAGTACCTGCATTGCCAGCATTCGCCTTGCAGAAAGCGATTTCTACAACCATACGCGATCATGGTAGAGATTACTGGACCGGAACCTGTTATACCACCAACCGCAGGGTTTGGGAGCACGACAAAGAATTTAAGAAATATTTGAAAACTTTAAGGGCAATGGCTGTAGATATGGAAACGGCTACGATTTTTACTACGGCCTTTGCAAACAAAATCCCAGCGGGCGCATTACTCTTGGTTTCCGATCAGCCGATGATACCAGAAGGTGTTAAAACTGCCGAAAGCGATAGTACTGTAACTGAGAAATACGTAGAAACACATTTGAGAATCGGGATCGATTCGCTGAAACAATTAATCAATAACGGATTGACAGTAAAACATTTGTTATTTTAATGCGTAATAATTAAGCAGACCACAAAGACTCAAAGCACACCAAGATGATTTAATCCCTGTGTCCTTCGTGTCTTAGTGGTAAATCGCTATGCTTAAGTTATACGTCCCGGCAAGTAGCCATGTAATATCAGATCAGCCTCATTCTGAATGGTGTAATTACACCGGTTATGCAGCAGTACAATCCGGTCAGAAACATCTAAAATGGATTTATAGTAATGATCTGTAATGATGAAACCTTTATATGCTTTTGCACCATCAATGTGGTTTTTTAGCTCTTCTACCCACAATGGTGATAATTGAGAAAAAGGCTCATCAAGCAATACGTATTCGGCATTGCTATAAATCATCAACAGGCATTCCAAAAAACGGCGTTCTCCGCCCGATAAGTTGTAAAATTTTGAGTTCAAATGATTTTTGACAAATTCGATCTGATGAAGTTCTGCTCCTTGTTTTTTACAAAAGATATCAATGGCCTGCAAAACATTAATCTGATCTGGAATGAAATTATCCTGCGGTAAATAAGAAAGGTTTTTTGATAAGTAACCTTTAGTATACACCCTATTATTTATATTGAGATATTTAAAGTTGGCTTTTACACTCCCGAAAATAATCTTTAATAAAGTAGACTTTCCACACCCATTTCTGCCCAATAGGCCTACAACTTCACCAATTTGGCAGTTGATGTAAACGCTGCTCAAAATTTCTTTGTCGCCAAACCAATGGTTAACACTATCTACAAAAAGCTCTGGCATAAAAAGATAACGATTAGTATGATAATAAAAATAAGTGTATCATATAACACAAGGTTTGTCATGATTTTTTTAAAACCTATGCCCTGATTTTTGAAAAAATAGGTAGTAGAAAGATAGAACATGAAATATATGGCAAAAGAAAATAGCCAACCGATAAATTTAATGAATAAGGCAAAGGAGTAAATCCCTGGCTCCTTAAAGCCATTTAAAATGAAAAATACCGATGTGAGCAAGCTGACCAGTATATTCCATAAAAAAATGGGTTTGTATATGGTTAAGGATTTTTTGAGTAGGGCAATCGACATGACTTAAAGATATAAAATCATAACGATAAACTTAGTTGTAACTAAACAAAAAAAGATCGGCTACTTGCCGATCTTTTTTGTTTATATGAACTTAGTCTCTTATCCTAAATAAGATTTTAAGATTTTACTTCTTGAGGTATGACGTAAACGCTGTAACGCTTTATCCTTAATCTGACGAACACGTTCGCGGGTTAAATTAAACTTTTCGCCAATTTCTTCCAGAGAAAGAGGATGGTTAGAGCCTAAGCCGAAGAATAAAACGATAATTTCTCTTTCTCTTTCAGTTAAAGTAGATAAAGAACGTTTAATTTCTTCTGATAAAGATTCATTAATCAATGAGCTATCCGTATTTGGTTCGTGGTTTTCCAATACATCTAATAATGTATTTTCTTCACCTTGAACAAAAGGAGCATCCATTGATACGTGGCGGCCTGAATTACTAAGTGTGTCCGAAATTTTATCCACTGTAGTTTCTAAAATATCGGCAAGTTCTTCAGGAGAAGGCTCACGTTCGTATTCTTGCTCTAATTTAGAGAAAGCTTTACTGATCTTGCTTAACGAACCTACCTGGTTTAAAGGTAAACGTACAATACGGCTTTGCTCGGCAATTGCCTGTAAAATAGATTGACGAATCCACCAAACGGCATAAGAAATGAATTTGAAACCTTTAGTCTCATCAAAACGTTTTGCCGCTTTAATTAAACCCAAGTTACCTTCATTAATTAAATCGCCTAAGGTTAAGCCTTGATTTTGATATTGTTTTGCAACAGATACAACGAAACGCAAGTTGGTCTTAGTCAATCGCTCTAATGCAGCCTGATCGCCCTCACGAATCTTCCTTGCTAAAATTACTTCCTCTTCTGCTGTGATTAAATCTACTTTACCAATTTCGTGTAGGTATTTATCTAACGACTGACTTTCACGGTTGGTTATGGATTGCGTTATCTTGAGTTGTCTCATTTATACGTTTTGTGTGCTCTTTAATTATTGAAGTGTGCAAAGTTACGAAATTGTACGGCAATCCGAAAGGATAAAATGCTGAAAATGTTACCGTTTGCACATGTTTTTTACACTTTTACTTACAACAAAAATCATTCCAATAAAGTTTTTGACATGTTTTTATTAATATATAGAGTTATGGTTGTATTTCGATTATTATTTATTGTAAATCAATAAATATATTTTGATTTGTAATAATTAATTCTTTATGTTTGTACTGTAAATGATTGAATAAATATGACTTTTGTTAATTTTTAAATTATTTAAAGCAAGCAACCAAAGTCTTTATTATAGAGTGTTTTTCAGCATGTAGTTTTTGTCAGGTTGCACGAATAAAAATCAAAACAAGAAATCGGCTAAATTATAAACAGTAAGTTAAATCTCAGGCATTACATTTTAAACTGGTATGTAATTATGGAAATTAAAATAACAACCAATCAGATTTTGAAAGTATTACAGGTACTTTCGTGGGTAATTTTTATAGGCCTATGTGTCGAAGCCGGTGGGGTAATTGTTAATACAGTTATTACCACATTTATAAACCCGCAGGGTGTGAGGAACTTTTGGGATGGTGAAGATTATTTGTCAAGTGTTTACAAATTTGATCAGGGGTATTTCCTGGTTATTACACTCGTTATGATTATTGTTGCTGTGCTAAAAGCAATCATGTTCTATCTAATTGTGAAATTGTTTATCGATAAAAAACTCAGTATTTCTCAGCCTTTCAGCATAGAATTGAAGCATTTTGTTTTGATACAGGTTTTTTTAGCTCTTGGGATAGGGTTTTTTGCCCATTTAGGCTATAAGTATACGGTTTGGCTTGCAGAACAAGGCGTTATGGCCGCTAACCCCCAATTGTTAAATATAGATGGAGCTGATGTGTGGTTCTTTATGGCTGTTGTGCTTTTTATAATTGTACAGGTTGTAAACAGAGGAATGGAAATTCAACAAGAAAACGATTTAACGATATAATCATGAGTAGTGCAGTGAAAATTTTAAGAAACTCGGCTTATAGCCTGATTGCTTACGCGTTGATTTCAGCCCTAACACATTTTGTTTATGCTGCAATAGATTACAATAACGGTATTTTAAAAATTAATGTTGTCAGACATTTACCAGCAAACAAAGTTAATGTTAACGGGTTTGATTTTACAAATAGCGAAATAGGGATAATACAGATAAAACCTAGCCTTATGGATTCAATGATATTAGAAAATCAAATGTTCAACGATGGCGGTATAAGTGTTGTTTTTTATCTCGCGCTAGGTTGCTCAATTTTATTAGCCATAAAGTTTAAATTGATCAATATCTATAAATTGGAAGAGCAGAATGTTTATCAGCTATTGGTTATAATTATGTTTCTGTTTTTAGGGATCAGTATTGCAGTGACGACACTGATGGATAAGTATGTTGGCGACCTTACAGGTGGTGCATTTAAACACGACCGTACACATGGTTTTTCGAATCTTTATCCTATGGGACTGATTATACTTGCAGTTGCAACCTATCAGTTTATTGTGTATACCAGAAAACTCAAGCTGGAAAACGATTTAACGATATAAGCCCATGCCCATAATTGTAAATTTAGATGTAATGTTAGCCAGGCGTAAAATGTCGTTAACCGAATTAAGTGAACGTGTAGGGATAACGATGTCTAATTTATCGATACTCAAAACAGGTAAAGCAAAGGCTGTCCGTTTGGAAACTTTAGAGGCGATTTGTAAGGCTTTAGATTGCCAGCCAGGAGATATTTTAGAATTCCGCGCAGATTAACTTACAAAGTCTAAAAGGGCCCGGGCGCATGAAAGACTTTGTAAGTTTAGCGATAGGTTTTTTGCCGGAGTACGACGGACCCATGTTAAATAAACCTGATAGAGCGAAATACTTTTTAACTGTAGTGCCCATAAATTTTGTTGTCGTGCTGGGGTACGAAGCATCTGCACCCGATTAAACAGATGCTTCGTGCCTCAGCATGACAGTTATTGTTTAAAAAGATTGAAGTAATGCAGGGCTTTCGAAACCGAAATGTGCAAAACCTTGCTTTCCAACAAAAAATATTGACCACCTAAGGCAACTTAGTATATTTAAGTCGAATTGCTATTAGATTTAGATCTATCGGGTTTTCTGACAATGATAGTTTAAGGAACACCCCGTCCTGCGGACACCCCTCTAAAAGAGGGGAATAAAAAAACCTTCCAGTTTTCACTGAAAGGTTTTAAAATATGTATTACTTTAAGCTTTGGTCTTTCGACTTTTAGCTTAAGCCTACGCTTGTTCAGCCAATACTTTAGTAACTAAATCTGCAGCTTCTTTCAAAGCGATTGCTGAGTAAACCTGAAGGCCAGACTCATCAATTAATTTTTTAGCTTCTTCGGCATTTGTGCCTTGTAAACGGCAGATAATTGGCACTGGAATGTTACCGATTTCTTTATAAGCATCGATTACACCTTGTGCAACACGGTCGCAACGAACAATACCGCCAAAAATGTTGATCAAAATTGCTTTAACGTTAGGGTCTTTCAAAATGATGTTGAAAGCTGCTTTAACTGTTTGTGCATTAGCAGTTCCGCCAACGTCTAAGAAGTTAGCTGGCTCACCACCGGCCAATTTAATAATATCCATGGTAGCCATAGCTAAACCAGCACCATTAACCATACAGCCTACGTTACCATCAAGGTTAACAAAGTTTAGGTTAGAAGCACTTGCTTCAACTTCCATCGGATCTTCTTCCGTAACATCGCGCATTGCTGCGTAATCAGGGTGACGGAACAAAGCGTTTTCATCCAGATTCACTTTAGCATCAACTGCAATTACTTTATCATCTGAAGTTTTTAATACCGGATTGATTTCGAACATTGAAGAATCAGTTGCTTCGTAAGCTTTGTATAAAGCGGTTACAAATTTAACCATTTCTTTATGTGCAGCACCACTAACGCCTAAGTTAAAAGCTACTTTACGTGCTTGGAAGCCCTGTAGGCCAACTTTAGGGTCGATTTCTTCTTTGAAAATTAAGTGTGGTGTGTGCTCGGCAACTTCTTCGATATCCATACCGCCTTCCGTACTGTACATGATAATGTTACGGCCTTTTGCACGGTCTAACAATACCGAAATGTAGAATTCTTTGGTTTCTGAAGCACCTGGATAATAAACATCCTGAGCAACTAAAATTTTACTCACTAATTTACCTTCGGGGCCGGTTTGAGGAGTAACCAATTGCATACCAATAATGTCGGTTGCACGTTGTTTAACTTCTTCAAGGTTTTTGGCTAATTTAACACCGCCACCTTTACCGCGACCACCAGCGTGGATTTGCGCTTTAATTACAACCCAGTCAGAATTGTAATCTATTTTCAGTTGCTTAGCAGCCTCAACAGCTTGCTCGGGAGTATCGGCAACTATTCCTTCTTGAACGTTAACACCGAAACTTTTTAATATTTGTTTACCCTGGTATTCGTGAATATTCATTTGCTACAAAATTTGCCCAAAGCTACAATTTCAAACCCTTTAAACAAATAGCAATTGCCGATTTTTTCAGAAAATGAACGTTTTGTGTTAATCGGGAAATTAGTGCCTGTAATGTGCATTAGTTTATGGTGTCCGCTGATTTCGCAGATATGCGCAGAGATTTTTTATTTGAAAGTGAGCGGGCGGTTCTTCGTGGCGGCTGGCGGCCCTGCTTTCCGCTATAAGTCCTCACTATGCTCCGGGCTTACCGCTGTAATCAGGCTTAAAAACAAAGTTGGTTCCTAACAAATGCAAAAAAAAATATATTCCCTCTGCGCTAATTATCTTAAATCTGCGGGAATAAAACGGTTAATAGTGTTCTTTAACTTCCTGCAAATGGTGTTCCGAATATACCAACAGCCAGTTCTGCCCAGATAAGGAATAAGGTCAATAAAATAACAACAAGTATTACTGTCCTTAATGTACCCGTTTTTAAATTTCTGATTACAAGTTCTATAGCCAAACCTGTGCTGAGTAATAATATGCCTGCGATTACAAAATCGGATAATGTCCAATTCACTTCATTAGTAAACTGCATGGCTATTAATGGGATAGCCAATATTGACGCTATTACACTTAAAATGATGGTAATTCTTAGTTTGCCTGAATTTAATGTTTCTTGATTTTTCATGATTTTTATATTTTAATATACGTTTTAAATGGATAATTAAATAATTTTTAGCTTCCCTGATGCGGTTTGCATCAGGGAGCTAAGGGCTGAGTGGTTAATTATAATCTAGTTTATCAATAATTTAAGCGATACCAGTTTTTTGTGATTTTAAAATTATTTTCCTTAAAAGAAGATTGAATTTCTTTTTCTAAACGCTCAATTTCGTTCGGATCATCTGTATATACAAATGCTGAATAATGACTTAAAAAACCACGGTTAATGAAAAACGCTACCGTTGCCTGATTTTTTTCATTTGTGGATATTGAAATGTCATTTCCTCCATTTGATATTAGTGCGTACTTAAATTCGTCCAGATGATGAACTGATTTGTTAGCATCGTATATTATGCTGCCACTTTTAATCCGTGATATGATTTCCTCTCTTTGTCCTTTTCTGAAATGCCAATCAATTTTTTCAAAATAGTCTTCACTAAAAAGTGAAATAGTACCTAGGCAAACGCCAAAAATTAATGCGGTTATATGGAATTTTGTGGTTATACCTTTTTTAGCTATAATACTGTATAGTAAAAATGATGACAGAATAAGTCCAATAAAAAGGTACGGTAGTATAAATACAAAGGACATAAAACCCCCTCCATAATAATATATAAATGGACCCTGCAAAATGGATAGAAAAATTATTAGTAGCGCTAGCAGATTCTTTGACATGATTTTATTTATTTAACCCAAAATATTCCGCCGTATTCCAATCCTGTAAATTCCACGATAACCAGCCCGATTTCTCGTAACGTTCTTTGAAATAACCAATTCGCTCATCTAATTTTCTCATCAATGCTTCTTCTGGCCGATCTACTTTGGCAACTTCCGAATCGTTATTGATTGAAGGATGGATTTTTGACCGGTTTTTATCTAAGAATGGAAGTGTTTTTTCTGATAAAGAGGTCAAATAATAAGGATCGATAGCAACGGCATCAACATGGTTGAGGTTGTATTTTACAATTAAAACATCCCAGTTAATGGTGCTAAAAGCAAGTAGTAATGCAAACCAGATGGTCCCGTTTACTTTAAAGAGATAAAATATGGTTTTCTGCTTGGCTACCTTTAAATAAACGGTGGCCAAACCAATGATACAAAGAACGGCAAATACCAATACACCGATTCTTTTGTGCGTTAAACCATGAAATTCGATATAATAGCCATCGCGGATGAATACCGAGATAATCAGGATAAAGTTCTGAATCATCCAGGTAAAGGCAAGCGCCCTTAATGTTTTGCTTTTGCGATAAAAATTTAGATTTCCCCTAAAAAAGTAAAGGATTACGGCCATGGCCATTACAATACTAAATATTAGTGTATTGGTACCCTGGTGCAGCTCTCCAGAAAAATTTCCCGAAGGTTTATAGCCGAACCACAGCGTGGTAATGTCGATGGCATTTAGTAACAACAATAAGAGGTTAAGTGCAACAAAGGAAATTACCCCAATAATATATTCGGTTTTTAATGCCATTTTCCTTGTTAAGAGGTTACCACTAAATGTTTCTACAATGTGGTACCAAATCGTTTTTTGACCTGCTGCTCTTCTGATCCTTGTCAATTGTTCCTTGCATTTAAGTTCTGCTTTTTCTAAACTTTTATCAAAAAATGCGAGTAATAAACCTCCTGTTAAAACTAATCCGAAACAGAAATGTATGATGCGTTCGATACTTAAATCTTTGAAAAAGAAATGGAGGATATCTTCAAAAAACAATCCAATGTTAGTTAATACACTTTCGGCATAATGTGCAAAAACATTGTTCGCTGCAGAATACAAACATGTAAAAAAGATTACGGCAATAACGGGTATAAAAATATACTTGATTAATTTAAAAAAAGGTTTCAGGTTAAAATTGCCTATGCTTATTTTACTTAAATGTTTTACTGCATTAAAAGGAACGGTGATCATCTGTAACATACTGGCAAGAAACGCGGTAAAAATCGTTCTGATCTGCTGGTTATGACTAAAACCGATAAATAACAGCAAACTGATGTAATAAGTGGCAACGGATAAATCAGAATTATTAACCACCACCAGTACTGCGGCCAAAAGGTGTGCTGAACCATAAATTTTTAGTTTGGTACTTTTAACTACGTCGGGGTTAATAAAGGTGATAGCCAGTAAATAGATGCTATAAATAAGCAGATTGAGCGCTAACCTTTCCTGCCAGAAGAGAAAAGTAAACAGGAGGCCACCCAGCAGAACAGAGAGTGATAAGAGGTTGGATCTATTTTTCATTTTGTTTAAGGTTTAAGAATTGAAATAACTTATAATAAGTATGTAGATAATGACTAAGGGAATATTTAATAGCATGCAGATGATGGTAGCGACAGTGTTCCTCCAGGAAGTTTGATCACAAATGAGCTCAATTAGAATTATAGCTAACACAAAGAGATTTACAATTGCAGCACCAAGCGTAAAAACAGCTCCTACTATCATGAGAAAAAAAGAGTCTGATATTAAGTTTGCTATTAGAATCAACGTGCCGATAAGTGCAGAATAGTAAGCCAGCCTTTTGCCTAAGTAATTCATTTGAGGTTCTAATATTTCTTCCATTTTTTTGTGATTTAAAAGCGCTTTGAATTTCAAAGTAAGTAGTTAAAAAAAATGGTCTATAGCTTTTTGATCATTTTTTCAAGTGCATCTAAGTGTGCTTTAAAGGCCTGTTTGCCCAAAGCTGTAATAGAGTAGGTGGTGCTGGTTTTTCTGCCGATAAAACCTTTGTGTACCTTGATAAATTCTGCCTGCTCTAAAGTATTCAGGTGTGAGGCCAGGTTTCCATCTGTTAATTCAAGCATCTGTTTCAGGTCGTTAAAGCCAATTTCATCGTTTACCACCAGAATAGACATTACACCTAACCTGATCCGGCTATCGAATATTTTATTTAAATCTGCTATCGGGTTTTTCATCCTTACTGACCTCTCTCATATTTAAAATACATTAAAAGACCATAAACAATGTGCAATACACCAAAGCCAAAAGCCCAAAAAATTAAGCCATAACCTACATAAAACATGCAGATCAAACCAAGTATCACTTCGCAAAGCCCCAGGTAGCGAATGTCGCTGAAAGTATATTTACTGGCATTAATAAGCGCCAAACCATAAAAAATTAAACAGCTTGGTGCAACAATAGCATAAGTGTTCGGGTGGTTAATCAATAAAGCGATAATAAACAAACCTCCGGCAACCAACGGGACAAATAAATTAATTAAAAGTGCTTTAGAGGTTTTATCCCAGATTGGAAGATTGTTTTTCTGACTTTTTCTATAGGTAAATAAAACTCCTCCGGCCAGCGCAATCACCAAAACAAAAATACCAAGTTTTATTAAGTTAAACTCCAGGTCCATTTCTCCATCAACGCCATAACCGTAACCGCGTTTACCGATGAATTTGTTAATTTCATCGTTTGCAAAATAAGCCCCAATTAAAGCGATAACACCTGCAAAAACACCAGATAAACCGCTCAAAGAAATAAATCTCGATGACCTGTCCATCATTTGTCTGATATCTTTTAAGGCATTTAATTGTTCTTGCTGAGTGCTCATTTTAAAAGTGCTTTGTTTTTCAAAGTTAAACAAGATATTGATATTTCCAAAATTATTTTTTTCTTTCGGGATGATTATACAGATCTAGAGATTACAAAGATTCTAATTTTAGCTTTGGTCTTTAGTCTTTGTGCTTTGGCCTTTACTCTTTTTTATTAAATTTGAAGCATGCTAAAAGCCACGGGAATAAGAAAATCGTACGGAAATCTACAAATTTTAAAAGGCGTAAATTTTGAAGTGCAAAAAGGGGAGATTGTAAGTATTATTGGGCCATCTGGTGCGGGTAAAAGTACTTTATTGCATATTTTAGGCACATTGGATAAACCTGATGTCGGGTCTGTAGAATTAAAAGGCACTGTTGTTAATAGATTGAATGGCGATCTGCTGAGTACTTTCCGCAATCAGAACATCGGTTTTGTATTTCAGTTTCATCATTTGTTGCCAGAATTTAGTGCCATTGAAAATATTTGCATTCCGGCATTTATAGCCAAAACCAATAAAAAACAGGCCGAAAGCAGGGCATTAGAACTGTTAGATCTGTTTGGACTAAAAGACAGGGCTCAGCATAAGCCCAATCAGCTGTCTGGCGGTGAGCAGCAGCGTGTAGCCATTGCAAGAGCGCTGATCAATAATCCTTCAATTATATTGGCTGATGAACCATCAGGGAATTTAGACTCCGAAAATGCAGCCGGGTTACACCAGTTGTTTGTAAGTTTGCGCGATAATTTCCATCAAACCTTTGTGATTGTTACACACAATGAACACCTTGCAAAAACCAGCGACCGTGTAGTGAGCATGAAAGATGGTTTAATTGTATAGAATCGTTAACATTCTCTCACTCAATCATTCTCTCATTCAATCATTCTCTCATTCAATTACTCAATCCTTAACTAACTTATTCATTCAATCATTATACTTTGAAAATACTGATAACAGGGGGGAACAATGCCAAAGCTTTGAAGCTGATGAAAGCATTTCCCAGTCATTTTGTTTTACTTGCCGATTATGGTGATGTACCGGGGATTGTAACTGAAAATTATGCCTTTTCATCGTTAGGTGTATTAAATAAAGACAGTATCGCCCATATTCTATTAAATTTTTGTATCACTGAGGCCATAGATTGTATTATCCCTTTGCACCATTATGAGCTTGAGCCACTGGCTAAATCTGCTGTACTTTTTGGCGAGTATGGAATCCAGGTGCTATTGCCTGATGCAGCTATAATTGCTGACTATCTAACGGAAGAAAAGCTTACTTATCAAAATTTTGCAGTGTTTATTCACGGCGATCAGATTTTTTCAACCAGGGAGGGTTCTCTACCAACAAATGTATCTCCTAAATTAAATGGGGTATTTGGTTATAACGACGACGCAGATGATTTAAAACTTTTTACAATTTAATATGGATGCATATCAATACTTTAAGGACAAGCAGATCGTAATTTTTGAACTGGATGATGTGCTATTTCCAGAAAAGGATTATTTGCTACAGGTTTATTATTTGTTTGCACAGTTTATAGAATATACCGAGCAGAAAAGTGCGCAGCCTATTATTGAATTTATGCGTGCAACATACGAAAATAATGGTACTGAAAAACTTTTTGAGAAAACAGCAGATCAGTTTGCCATTGACCTGAAGTACAAACATAATTTTGATCTTCTACATCAGAATGCCCGTTTACCTTTAAAACTTTTGCTTTATAAAAATATGCTTGAGTTTATGCAGGAACTCGTGGTAGACCGCAAACAAATATTTATTGTAACTGCTGGCAACCCCGAACAACAACTCAATAAAATCAGGCAAACAGAGTGGAATGGGCTAGAGCAATACCTTACTGTATATTTTGTTGAGGAGCTAGGCTTAACTAAAGCTGAAATTTTTCAGAACATATTAAACAACAGTAATTTATCGCCTAACCAAGCGTTAGTTGTTGGTGCAAATAAATTTGATGAGCAACAATCTAAATTAATTAATTTGCCGTATATTGTGTCACTAGAAATTTACAAATAAATATGCTTAGAAAATTTATTTCGCAAAATACATTGTTGTGGGCGTTGATCATCATGGTTGGGATTACAGCATCATGTAAAAAATCAAATAATGCCCCGGATGGAGATGGTGCACCACAAGGCACTCCGGGAACCCGGGCAGAGCTAACGAAAGATTCGATTTACCTGTATGCACAGCAAACCTATTATTGGAATGTTGGGATGCCAGGTTATTCTACCTTTAATCCAAGACAGTATAATTCAAACAACGCGGTTTTAGCAGCTTTAAAAGCATTGCCAAGTACCGGAGGAAAAGATAAATATTCATTTATCGATGATGGTACTGTAGCTGGAGAATTAGGTGGCGTAGCTGGAGATTTTGGTTTCTCGGTATTTTTTGCCGGCGCGAATGATCTAAGGATTAAATATGTATATGCAACATCACCTGCTGGTGTTCAAGGCTTAAAAAGAGGTTATCAGATCACTAAAATTAATGGTAGCACAGATATTAATACCACTGATGCAAGGATTGATTATGTAGTGAATGCGATTTTTGGTACGAACCCAACGGTTTCAATGACGGTTTTAAAACCAGATGGGACTAGTCAGGATGTAACGGTAACCAGAGCAAGTTATAATATCAATCCTGTACTTTTTACCAACACTTACACTGTAGGAGCGAAAAAGGTGGGATATATTGTTTTTAATAGTTTTACCACCAATTCAACTGAATTTCTGGATGCAGCATTTAAAAATTTTTCGACAGATGGAATTACTGAACTTGTTGTCGATTTACGTTATAATGGAGGAGGTTCGGTTGCTACATCAGAAGCCTTTACCAATTTGATTGCACCAACCGCTCAAAATGGTAAAGTGATGTATACCACTTACTGGACACAGACGATGCAGGATAATCAAGCCACTATTCTTCAAAATCAGAAGTTTTACGCTAAAGGTAATGATGGTGTAACGCGGATGTACTCTTATTTTGATTATTCTTATAAACCTACAGTTGCAGCAGGAAACCAGGAGGTTTTTGCCAAACGTGGCATATTAAATAGTCTAACCAGGGTTTACTTTATTGTAACAGGTAGTACAGCATCGGCAAGCGAGTTGTTAATTAACAACTTAAAACCTGTAATCGATGTTAAACTAATTGGCAAGAAAACTTATGGCAAACCAGTTGGTTTTTTCTCCATCCGTATAGATAAAAACGACTTATATATTCCCCAGTTTGAAACCAAAAATCAATTAAATCAAGGCGGTTACTTTGATGGAATGGCAGTTGATAAAGATATTTTGGATGATGTAACCAAAGATTTTGGAGATCCAACGGAAAAGCTATTGGCACAGGCTTTATACTATTCAGCCAATGGAGGTTTCTCTTCTTTCCTTAAAGATAATACCATTAGCAGTACCTCGCCGCTATCTAAAATACAGGTTGAAGATCTTTCAGGCAAGATGGATCATGAATTTAAAGGTATGGTTGAAACTAGAAAGCTGAGGTTTAAATAATTAACTTAAACATTATACTAAAAAGGCCGGTTTTGTATTTCAAATCTGGCCTTTTTTATGTGATTATTGCATTATTTGAGAAAATAGGTGTTGTTTTTTTTATAAAAAATTGATAAGCTTGTTTAACATTAATCGTTAAAGAGATACCATGCCAATAGAAATTGTAGAAAAGGAACATATCAGTTATTTAAACATCATCAATGCAAAAGAAGATCATACTACTGAATTAAAAACAAAACTTGATGAAGCACAACGGCTGGGTAATGAGTTTAAAGCAAAAGCCGTTATTACTTTTAATACTACCATTGGTCCGAAACGCGTTGATACTACAGTTTGGGCTGTTACAGAAAAATATATACAGCTAAAGAATAATATTCATATTCCGTTAAAAAGTTTAATCGATATTGATTTTTAAGCTTGCTTTAAGGAAATAAATCATCCCGCATTTATTTAACCTTATCAGATCATGAGCATGCTGCATAAAATTGCCTTAACATTTATTAAATCCATTGGCCCGGTAACGGCCAAAAACCTTCTTGCCTATTGTGGAAGCGCCGAAAATGTATTTTCTGCAAACAAAAAGCAGCTTTTGCAGATTCCGGGTATTGGAGAGAAAACAATTGAAGCCATTCGTAGTACCGATGCTTTGGTAAGGGCCAGGCAAGAATTGGATTTTATTGAAAAACATGGAATAGAAGTATTATTTTTCGCTGATGAAAAATATCCTAAAAGGTTAAAGAATTGCATCGATTCGCCAATATTGCTTTATGCCAAAGGTACAGTTGATTTTAACCATCAGCGCATCATCAGCATCGTTGGAACCCGTAATGCAACAAGCTACGGAAAAAATCTCTGTAAAGAATTGTGCGAAGTTTTAGCGCCGTACAATGTTTTGATAGTGAGTGGCTTGGCTTATGGCATTGATGTAACGGCCCATAAAGAATGCTTGGTAAATAATATTCCTACAGTTGGTGTGCTTGGTCATGGCTTAGATCGAATGTATCCAAAAGTTCATAAAACGATTGCTCAAAAAATGGTTTTGAATGGAAGCCTGCTCACCGAATTCCCAATCTTAACCAATCCGGATCGGCCTAATTTTCCACAAAGAAACCGGATAATTGCAGGGATTGCAGATGCTACCATTGTAGTTGAAGCATCAAAAAAAGGAGGCGCCTTAATTACCGCCGAAATCGCAAATTCTTACAATAAAGATGTATATGCTTTTCCGGGTAGAACAAATGATGTTTTTTCGGAAGGCTGTAATTTCCTGATTAAGACCAACAGAGCCGGATTAATAAATAATGCTCATGACCTGATTTATTACCTGGGTTGGGATGAGGAGGTGAGCGAAAAGAAAAAGGAAGCGCAAACTACGCTACACCTTAGCCTTACCCCTAACGAACAGCGGGTTGTTGATGCATTACAAAACGGCCAGCTTTCTATAGATGAGCTTTGCATTCAATTGAATATTCAGCAAAGTAAACTGGCAATCGTAATCCTTACATTAGAGATGCAGGGGATTATTGTTTCGCTACCAGGAAAGATATACAAGTTGGTGTAATGAGAACTGGATATTAGATTTCTCCATTCCGTTTCACTACAGTCGAAATGACGAGCCTACTTTCGAAATTGCGTTTTGCCCAATAATCAATCTATAATGCCTATCATAATTATAGATTATGCAATTAAATTCTTTTAATTTGTTGTTTTCGAAATTATGTTTCAAATAAAATATAGTTTATAAAATACTTAATGCCATTGCTTAATTTTGTAATATGTGGTACAATAATATTTTAGAAACCATTGGCAACACGCCATTGGTAAAATTAAATACGATAACAAAAGGAGTTCCGGGAACAATTCTGGCGAAAATAGAGACTACTAATCCAGGCAATTCAATTAAAGACCGTATGGCGGTTAAAATGATTGAAGATGCCGAGAAAAGCGGTAAACTAAAACCAGGTGGAACAATTATAGAAGGAACATCCGGAAATACAGGTATGGGCCTGGCTATGGCAGCCATTATTAAAGGTTATAAATGTATTTTCACCACTACAGATAAGCAATCGAAAGAAAAAGTTGATGCTTTACGTGCCTTTGGTGCCGAAGTAATCGTTTGTCCAACAAATGTTGAGCCTGAAGACCCCCGTTCTTATTATTCTGTTTCTTCGCGTTTAGAGCGCGAGGTTCCAAATTCATGGAAACCTAATCAGTATGATAACTTAGCCAACTCACAGGCGCATTATGAGCAAACTGGTCCTGAGATATGGGAGCAGACAGAAGGTAAAATTACACACTTAGTGGTTGGTGTGGGTACCGGTGGAACCATTTCTGGAACAGGAAAATATTTGAAAGAAAAAAATCCGAATATTAAAGTCTGGGGAATCGATACCTACGGCTCAGTTTTCAAGAAATATAAAGAAACAGGTATATTTGATAAAGATGAAATATATCCTTACATCACAGAGGGTATCGGCGAAGATTTCCTTCCGGCAAACGTAAATTTCGATGTAATCGATCTATTCGAAAAAGTTACAGATAAAGATGCTGCTTTAATGACCCGCGATATTGCACGTAAAGAAGGTATTTTTGTAGGTAACTCTGCCGGTGCTGCCATTGGCGGATTAATTCAGCTTAAAGATAAGCTAAAGCCAGAAGATGTTGTAGTCGTTATTTTTCACGATCATGGCAGCAGGTACATGGGTAAAATGTATAATGAAGATTGGTTGCGCGAACGCGGATTTTTACAGGATGAAAAATTAACTGCCAAATCTATCCTGGCTAAAAAAGAGAGCACAGAAATTGTAACACTCGATGCACAAAAATCGGTACTTGAGGCCATCAATACCATTAAATCGATGAATATCTCTCAAATTCCGGTAACGCAACAAGGAATGATTGTAGGTAAAATCGCCGAAAGTGATATTTTAAGTGCATTACTTGAAAATCCGGGCTTAAAATCGGCTCCGATTTCAGAAATTATGACCGCTACTTTCCCATTTGTTGATTTGAATACCTCAATTGATAAAATATCTTCATTGATCAATAAAGAAAATTCGGCCGTTTTAGTAGAAGATGAATCTGGAAAGATCGAAATTATCACACAATACGATATCATTAATGCGATATCGGGGTAATGATGTAAAAATGAAATGGAGTAAATAGATCGTCATTTCGAGCGTAGTCGAGAAATCTATTCGCGAAATATAGCTTAAAGATCTCTCTCCCGAAGTTCGGGACTGCGCTTCAGTCGAGATGACGAAAAACCATAAAAAACGCCCAAGTAAAATTTTTACTCGGGCGTTTTTGGTTTATGCTATTTTCGCTTTGGGTTTTACCTTAAACCCTATACCTTTAACCTTCTACCTTAATGACTCGGCGCATCAGCATTTACACGTTTAATCTGCGCACCTAAGGCACGCAAACGGGTGTCGATATCCTGATAGCCACGTTCAATCTGTTCGATGTTGTAAATGGTCGATTTGCCTTCAGCAGATAAAGCTGCAATTAACAATGAAACTCCAGCTCTAATGTCAGGAGAAGTCATGCTGATTCCACGAAGTTTATATTTTTTATCAATACCATTAACGGTTGCGCGGTGTGGGTCGCATAAGATGATTTGAGCACCCATATCAATCAATTTATCCACGAAGAATAAACGGCTTTCGAACATTTTTTGGTGGATTAAAACGTTTCCTTTTGCCTGTGTAGCCACAACCAGAACAATGCTCAATAAATCAGGCGTAAAACCTGGCCAGGGAGAATCCGCAATGGTTAAAATCGAACCATCAATAAAAGTATCAATTTCGTAATGTTTTTGAGAAGGAACATAAATATCATCGCCACGGCGCTCTAATTTAATGCCCAGTTTTTTGAAAACCTCTGGTATTACACCCAGTTCATCATAACAAACATCTTTAATGGTAATTTCCGACTCTGTCATTGCAGCCATACCAATAAAAGAGCCAATTTCGATCATATCCGGCAACATTCTGTGCTCAGTTCCACCTAAAACGCTAACACCTTCAATGGTTAACAAGTTAGAGCCAATGCCAGATATTTTTGCACCCATGCGGTTAAGCATTTTGCAGAGTTGCTGCAAATAAGGTTCGCAGGCAGCATTGTATATCGTAGTGGTGCCTTTTGCTAAAACAGCCGCCATCACAATATTTGCCGTTCCGGTTACCGATGCTTCGTCTAATAAAATATATGCACCCTTTAAATTGGTTGCATCTACATTAAAGAAAGCTTTTTTGCTGTCGTAAACGAATTTTGCGCCTAATTTTTCGAAACCTATAAAGTGTGTATCCAGTCTTCTACGACCGATTTTATCACCACCTGGTTTCGGGATTGCTGCTTTACCAAAACGTGCCAACAATGGCCCAACAATCATAATCGAACCACGTAAGCCACCACCTTTAGCTTTAAAAGTATCAGATTCAAAGAAATTCAAATCAATATTTTTAGCTTCAAAGGTATAGGTGTCTTTATTGATGCGCTCAACGGTAACACCTAAATCGCCAAGTAATTCAATCAGTTTGTTAACATCCTTAATATCTGGGATATTACTGATGGTTACTTTTTCTTTAGTAAGCAATACAGCCGATAAAATCTGTAAAGCCTCATTCTTGGCTCCCTGAGGGGTAATTTCGCCTTTTAATTTAATTCCGCCTGTTATTTCAAATGCGTTCATATTTTTTGTATTTAGTATCAGGTATCAAGTAATAGTGTCGGCCTTAACCTTCCACCTTATGCCTTTTACCCTTCACCTTTAATATTTAGGTTTATTGTTGTTGTTGCGTTGACGGTTATTGTTGTTGTTATTTTGACGGTTTTTTCCGTTGTTGTTATTATTGTTGCTTCTGCCCCGGTTATTGTTGTTGTTATTGCTTTGGCGAGGGTTTTGCGCTCTAAATTCTACCTTGGCCAGGTTAACACCTTCATCAAGAGATAACAACCCGCCAGAAAGGTATTTTAAGTCCTTAATAATGGTATCATCACTTACGTTATCTTTATTCCAGGTAACATAAGCCATTTTCATAAAGTTTGCTATGCTTTGAACCATTGCCTTTTTTATTTCGGCATTTTCTTCACGCATGGCTTTTTCAATCAAATTCTCAACGGTTTTACCATAGTGTTTATAGGTAATTCTTTGTTGAGGATAGGCCAGAGGCTCTGGTTTAATGTAAGCATTCTCAATTAATGGTTTAGGATAAGGACTGTCTACATCAATCTGGTAGCCAGAAATAATGTGCAGGTGATCCCAAAGTTTATGCTTAAAATCGGCAACATCACGTAAATGTGGTTGCAAAAAACCCATCAGGTCGATAACCGCCTGGGCATATTTATTACGTTCTTCAATGGTGGGTAATTCGCAGATATACTTCACCATATTTTGTACGTTACGGCCATATTCCGATAAAATTAAATGGCTACGCGTAGTATTATAGTCAAAATTCATGTACAGATAAATTAATGGATAAATTTTCTGGCGATACGAATTATGAAATAACCAGAGGAGTTTAGGTTATGAATTCACCGAAATGTCTATTGCCAGATTTTCGTTTTATATATTCAAAGGTAATAAAATTATTTGATTTCAGGTATTCATACCTGATTTGAGATATTTTAAATTGATGCGATATTTTTGGAAATGTTCGTTCAGTAGTTCTTGGACCATTCAGTCCCGCTGTCTCTACTGCCGAAGAAAAAATCGGCATCCGTGCCCATCGGGTTTATTTAACTGTGGGTTGTGCTTATCGGGAAAAACCTTTCCAGCGCCAATGAGTAAAGCCGCTTTAAGTATTTATGCAGTTGACTGAAGTCAATCTGTAATGGGTTAATGCACACGCCCAATAATTTCCGTGTAATCTGTGTTTCCGTGGCAAGTAATTAACTGACGACTTGCCTTAATGTTCTTAATCCCTTAATGGTAAAAAGCTTTAAACCTCGTCACTATTCTTCGGGTAATCAAAAAAGACCAATTCTCCTGTTCCTTTGCTTACCATTTGCCATGAATCAAAAGGAAAAGAAATTAACACCATGCCCGCAGTTGGAATGTTGTAAATATCGGCATCGCATAACTCGTTCGCAAAATCTGTAAAACCGGGGTTATGACCAAACATCACTACATGGTCTGCGCCATTATTTAATCCGTTAACCACTTTAAGCAGGGCGCTGGTATTGGCTTCGTAAATAGATTCTTCAAATTGGATATGGTCTATATTGTAGGCTTCTGCAAAGTATTTAGCTGTAGATTTGGCTCTTTTCGCCGGACTACTTACAATCAGATCTAATTTGAAACCTTTATTAATTAATCTTTCAGCCATTTCCGGTGCATTTTCTTTGCCACGTTTGTTTAGCGGTCGGTCGAAATCTTTTAAATCTAAATTTCCCCAATCCGATTTACCGTGACGGACCAAAAGTAATTGCTTAGCCATTTAATTTCTCTTTAATTTTATCTACAATTGTTTCAGGCCTAATTAAGTCTATACAGTTTTCAACACCGCAAAGGCAGGGTTTGTTTCCATAAATAGAATTTGGCCGGTTAGGGTGATCAATCTGGATACAGTCGCTTTCCAATTGCCCGTAACCCAAAAAACCGGCATATGGATGTGTTGGCCCCCAAATAGATACAACAGGCACACCAACAAGCGATGCCATATGCATGCCGGATGAGTCCATACTTAACATTAAATCCAAGTTTGAAATAATGGCAAGCTCTTCCGTTAAATTAAAATTACCGATTAAATTATAGGCATTTTTATACCTTTTCGCCCAGTTTTCGGCAGTTGTCTGTTCTGTTTTACCACCACCAAATATGAAAAGCTCATAACCTAATCCGCTTAACGAGGCAATTACGGCTTCCATTTTTTCTAAAGCATATACTTTATAAACATGTTGCGCAAAAGGGGAGATGCCTATTTTTTTTGTGGTTTTATTGGTAAATAAGTTTTGTGCATTTACTGGAATTTCCTGCCGAGATTTATCTAGTTTATAACTCAGCTTAATACTAAATCCCAATTCGCGGAAAACATCAGCATAACGCTCTATCGTTTTTCTGAGCGGTTTAAAAACTTTGTTATTGTTACGTGTTAATCTCTTTTTCTCTGCTCTTCCTTTATCTATCCGCCTAATTTCTGTTCCGGTTAAACGGAAGAAAGTAGAAATTGCCCTGCTCCTCAAATTATCGTGCAGGTCGGCTATTGCGCTTGGTTTATAACTGCGTAGTTCCTGATAGAGTTTGTACAAACCATCAATTCCTTTATGAACGGTTTTGGGCTCGATAGGGTGGAAGATCAAGTTTGGAATGCGATCAAAAAATGGCTTAAATGCAGATCTGCTCACCATGATGATCTCTGTATTTGGGTTCTGCGCTGAAAATTCGTGTAAAACAGAGGCTGCCATGGCCACATCGCCCATTGCCGAAAAGCGTAAAACAATAATTTTTTGGGTTGCGGCCATAATGTTTTACCACGGAGGCACAAAGAGCACCAAGGCATTCTTTGTGTTCTTCGTGTCTTTGTGGTTGATTAATTTATGCTTTATTATACAATACCGGATTCAAACTCGGGTCGTTGTACATTTTCATTTGCTTGTATACTTTCATGTATTTTTTACCCGCCTCAATATCTGCCAATAACTCATCAATACTGGTTGAAAGATCCTCGCGTTGCGATAACAATACATTTAATTTAGTCTGGCATTGTGCACGGTGCTCAGCTGAGGCACTTTCGCGTTCAGCTTCTTCCTGCATGTGGTAAATTTTCAGTGCCAGGATGGAAAGCCTATCTATCGCCCATGCAGGACTTTCTGTATTGATTTTTGCATCTGGCAAGGCCGAAATTCCCTGATAAAGATTTAAGAAATAACCATCAATAAACTCAACCATATCGGTACGTACCTGGTTTTGTGCGTCAATGCGTCTTTTCCAGCTCAAACCTTCAACAGGATCAATCTGAGGATTACGCACCACGTCTTCCATATGCCATTGTGCTGTATCGATCCAGTTTTTAACGTAAAAAAGATGCTCTAAACTTTCGGCATCATACGGGTTTTCAACCGGATGGTCAATATCATCAAACTTATGGTAGTCTGTAATTACTTGATTAAATATGCGGTTGGCAATTTCACTTATCATGAGGCAAAGATATTAAAAGATTCCTTAAGGTTTGATTAACAGATTTTCCCGTAGGGGATGATTACACAGATTATTTGATTACACAGATTTTAAGATTACACCGATTTAGTTGTGAGATTTAAAACAAGACAGCTTAGGACCTGTTTTCCCTAAACCCTAAACCCTAAACCCTAAACCCTAAACCCTAAACCCTAAACCCTAAACCCTAAACCCTAAACCCTAAACCTTTTTACTGTTAAAATACGCGGTAATTTCCTCCAAAGAAAAAGCATTTAAACATTTGTCGGCACTTAAACCACCTTTACGGGCAACTAGAATGCCATAATGCATATCATGGAAACCTTCTGTTCTATGGGCATCTGGATTTACAGAAAGCAATACACCTTTTTCTAAAGCATAACGGTGCCAGCGCCAGTCTAAATCCAAACGTAAAGGATTGGCATTGATTTCGATCACTACTTTATTTGCTGCACAGGCATCAATAATCTTTTTATAATCTATCGGGTATCCGGCTCTGCTTAACAATAAACGACCGGTTGGATGCCCTAAAATGGTGGTATATGGATTTTCAATAGCTTTTAGCAAACGTGTGGTTGCTTTTGCTTCGTCCATGCGTAAATTACTGTGCACAGAAGCCACTACAAAATCAAAGGTTTTTAAAATATCATCCGGATAATCCAATGAGCCATCACTTAAAATGTCGCTCTCAATACCTTTGAAAATTTTAAAGGGAGCAAGTTTTTTATTTAGTTCATCAATTTCCTGGTGTTGTGCAAAAACACGTTGCTCGTTTAAACCTTTTGCATAAACAGCGGTTTTAGAGTGATCGCATATCCCCAAATACTGAAGATTTAAGTTTTCTTTACAATATACAGCCATTTGCTCCAGGGTGTGTACGCCATCGCTCCAGGTAGAGTGGTTGTGCAAACTGCCTTTTAAATTTTCATATAGGATTAAGGTAGGGAGTTTATCCGCTTTCGCCAGTTCAATTTCGTCGAAATCTTCACGAAGTTCAGGAACGATGAAAGATAAACCTGCTTTGCTGTAAATTTCTTCTTCACTTGTAAAAGGACCATTACCTGCTAGTGCTAAAACTTTCTCTACATGTTCGGTATTTCCGGTGTGTTTGAACCATTGTAAATAAAATTCAGCTTTTTCAACTGCATAAATTTTTATCCTGAAACCAGCTTCAGTGGTGCATATGAAAGCATTTTCCGCTTCAATCAAAGAGAGTGCTTCGAAAGCAGGCAAGTTTTGTTTAAGGGTATCAATTTGTTCAGCACCGATCACAATTTCCAGTTCATCGATAATCTCACAAGCGCGTCGGTACTGACCCGCAAAGCCCAAAAGTGCACTGCTGTCGATTTTTCCAGTCCAATCTGCAAGCTGTGTAAATAAGGTTTTGGCAAAACCCTCAACCTGCGCATATAAAAACCGTCCGTTTGCCGCGAGTTTAAATTCGATTGCATTCTTAATTTCTTCCTGGGTTTTTAAACCGAAACCTTTGGCTTCAATTAAGCGGTTTTCGTTACAGGCATAATACAATTCACCTATACTTTCTATACCTAAGGTACGCCAGATAATGAATATTTTTTTCGGTCCGATGCCCTTTATGGCTAGCATTTCTACTACACCTTCGGGTGTTTTCTCACGAATTTCGTTAAGCTCTTTTAATTCTCCGGTCTGGAGAAGTTCAATGATTTTGGAAGCCAGTCCTTTGCCAATGCCTTCAATTTTATCAAGTTCATCTAAAGGTTTGTCTTTTAAGGCAAAAGGCAATTTATCTACTTTAAAATAGGCATTTGCAACAGATTTAATTTTGAAGGGATTTTCTTCGTGCAGTTCCATAAGCTGCGATAAAAGGCGTAAGGTGCGGGCGATGGTCTTGTTTTCCATAAGAGGTAAAATTAGGAAATAATGCCTCAAATCCTTCTTGTGCTTATAAAATTAAAACACAAATTTATTAATGTGTTGTTTTACAATCATGAAATCTATAAAATTCGCCCTCCTGGGATTAAGTATGAGCGTAGCTGCTTGTCAATCTGCCAGTAAAACAGATCATAATACCGATTCAGTAAGTAATTCAGCATCAGCCCAAACACAAAGTGTTGATGAGCGCTTCCTGGTTGTAGCTGGCCGGTCAGTTGGAGAAATAGCACTGGGAGAAGATATGGAAGAGATAGGTAGAAAATTAGGTAGGCCAAATGCCGGTGATGCCGCAATGGGGAAAGCCTGGGGGATTTGGTACAGTGACGATTCTACCGCGAAACACCGCAACGAAATTGCGGTATACTCTTCTTATCGGGATACGAGTATGCGTGTAAAAGATGTAAAACAGATTAGAATTACCTCCAATAAGTTTAAAACAAAGGATGGCCTGGCAACCGGGAGCACTTTGGAAGATGCGAAATTGAAGTTCCCAACCATTGAAAAACTTTCTGCCTATTTAAATGAAGATAAAGATACCGTTACGGTTTACGATGCAAAAAAAGATGGAATTGGCTTTGAATTTTTAAAAGGAAAAAGTATTTCCTTAACGGTTCATCAGGTGAATATTCCGGTTAATGCGACTTACCTTACTTTGCACCCGGAGTGGAAGGTGATAGAGTAGGAGAGATATGAGATCGGAGATTTGAGACGTGAGATGAATGATTTTATATAAACCTCGCAGGTTTAATTTGTTTTTAAGAGGCTTGTTAAAGGCTGAAGCCGTTAAAAAACCTGCGAGGTTTAATTATTACTTAATTACTGCTTCGAATGGCATTCTGGCCTGAATGCCTGAACTTGCAATTACCTTTTTCATTTGTTGGTAAAGCATGTAGTTATCGCCAAGTTCTTGTTTAGTGTAATAGGTTTTAACCCTGTCTGTACCCTCATCCATTAGCGATTTCCATGGGTCAATTACATCTGGATATTCTACAACTTTATAATTCTTTAATTTGGCCTTTTTAGCGGCTGCCTTAATGGCATCGTTAAAACTTCCTATTCTATCAGCCAAACCAATTTGAACGGCATCTGTACCGATCCAAACGTGGCCACCACCAATGCTATCGATATATGCTTTGCTTTTCTTTCTTCCATCGGCCACACGGCTTACAAAACCGCTATAAATTCTGTTCAGTTCATTTTGGATGATGAATCTTTCTCCTGCAGTCATAGGGCGGTTAGTGGCCATAATATCGGCGTATTTACCCGTTTTAACGCCATCAAATGTAATTCCCAGTTTGTTGGTCATTAAATTTTGAAAGTTCGGGATAATACCGAATACACCGATAGAACCTGTAATGGTATTCGGTTGCACAAAAATACTGTCGGCAGCGCAGCCAATGTAATAACCGCCTGATGCGGCAACATCGCCAAACGATGCAATAACTGGTTTTTCTTTTTTGGTTAATACAATTTCTCTCCAGATCACATCCGAAGCAAGTGCACTACCTCCCGGCGAGTTTACACGTAAAACCACTGCTTTAATGTTATCATCCAAGCGCGCTTTTCTAATTGCCCTGGAAATACGTTCCGAACCAATCTGGTTATCAGAGCCTTCGCCGCCATTAATTTCGCCATTGGCATAAATTACAGCCACTTTATCTTTTCCTTCGCCAGTATCTGTATTGTTTTTGGCATAATCATTAATCGTAACCGAACGGATATTTTCACCCCTGGTTCTCCCAGATAACCCCTTCAGCTCTTCTAAAATCTGGTCTTTATATTTCAGGGCATCGATCATTTTAAAGTTTACGGCATCTTGTGGCTGTTGTACTTTGTAATTATCGGCAATGTTATAAAGACTATCTTTTTGAATATTTCTGCTTTGTGCAATATCAGTTAAGAAAGTATTGTACAATCCGCCAACATAAGCTGTAACCTGTTTGCGGTTATAATCGCTCATTTTATCTAAAATGAATGGCTCTACTGCACTTTTATAGTTTCCTACACGGATGACCTGCATTTCTACTCCAACTTTTTCTAAAGTTCCTTTAAAGAAAGTTAATTCAGAGCTAAAACCTTTAAATTCTAAAGCGCCTTCTGGATTTAAATATACTTTGTCGGCAACTGAAGCTAAATAATAAGCACCCTGCGTATACACTTCGCTGTAGGCGATAATTTTTTTGTGAGATTTTTTGAAATCGATCAGCGCATTCCTAACCTCGCGCAAAGTTGCAAAACCCGCATTCGGACTGCTCACATTCAGGTAGATGCATTTAATATTATCATCTGTTTTGGCTTTTTGTACCGCTTTTAAGAAATCGTTTAAGCCAATACCATCTTTTTCTTCACCACCAACAATTGGCAGGTTTCCGAATGGATTTTTAGGTGTACGTTCTGTAATGGCCTGGTCTAGATTTAGGAATAGTACCGAATTGTTAGACACAACAACGGTTTTGTCGCTATCAATAGAAGATATTAAACCCACCACAACTACGAAGCAGATCACAAATACAATTACTATTGATAAGAAAAAGCCCAGCATAGAGGCAAATAAATACTTAAAGAATTCTCTCATTTAAATGTTTTAATTTTGTGTTGTAAAGATATAAAAATACATGATGCTTAATAAAGCTTTAGAGTACAACACGGCTTATTTGTTACTGGGTGGAAATTTAGGCAATAGGGAGGCGAATTTGAAAAAAGCCATCGAACTATTGAACGATAAAATCGGTAATGTGATCGCCATCTCATCTCTTTATGAAACCGCTGCGTGGGGTAAAACCGATCAGCCTGCTTTTTTAAATCAAGCTGTAAGTTTACAAACCCGTTTAACGGCGCTCGAAGTTTTGGAACGTGCATTAAGTATCGAACAGGAACTGGGCAGGGTAAGGAAAGATAAATGGGGAGAACGGTTAATTGATATCGATCTGATCCTTTTTGGAGATGAAATCATCAATATTCCGGATAAACTTCAGGTACCTCATCCCCATATGCAGGATAGAAAATTTGTAATGGAGCCTTTAGCTGAGATTGCACCAGGGGTGATACATCCATTGATGGGCGAAACGATGCTTGATATTTGCAGAAATATTACAGATCCGCTTGAGGTTAAAAAACTGTAGCGCATTAACCTTTGATTTTAGCAGAAAAGGAACGCAGATTTTAAAGGATTAATCTAATGCGCTATGATCTGCGATTTTAATCTTCTTAATCTGCGGGAAAAACTTAGTTATATTTTATGATTAGTCGCACCCCTAAAATGCAATACCGATAAAGCAATATATAATACCAATACAAAAGGAATTGCTGCAAATTTTAGAAAAGCAATTAATATAGCCGATAGGATGAGGAAGATAAATTTGATTTTATTTTTCGCCCAGCTTAAATCGCTGAATTTTAAAGAGAAGATTTTGATTTCGCTCACCAGTAAAAAACTTGTAACTGCTGTAATGGCAATCAGTAAAATACTGGAACCAATAACCTGTGGATAATCGTTGGCAATAAAAGCTAGAGAACAGATAAACAAAGTATTCATAGGTGTATTTAAACCAATAAAATCTTCCGTTTGCCTGGTATCGTTGTTAAATTTGGCCAGTCTGAGTGCCGAAAAAATAGTAATGATAAATCCAAGATAAGGAAGGTATTCAGATGAATAATCGCTTGCCTTTAATAAGTGAAACATGATTACTCCTGGTAAGAGCCCAAAACTTACCATATCTGCCAAAGAATCAAGATCTTTTCCAATTGCCGATTTTACATTTAATAAACGCGCAACCATACCGTCAAAAAAATCGAAAATTCCAGAGAAAATAACGAAATAAGCTGCGGTTTCTAGATTGCCTTTAAATGCAAAAACGATTCCGATACAACCTGAAAAAAGGTTTGCACAGGTAATCGCATTAGGGAGATGCCTTTTCATAGGTTTAAGGTGTAGGGTTTAAGGTGTAAGGTTTAGGCACCCAATTTGGAAACCATAAGCCTTACACCTTATACCTTTAAGCTTTATCTTAGCTGTTCATCGAAATTAAGAACTCTTCGTTACTTTTTGTTCCTTTTATTTGAGATTGAACAAATTCCATCGCCTCTTGACTGTTCATATCGGCAAGGTGATTACGTAAAATCCATACACGTTGCAAAATATCTCTATCTAACAATAAATCATCGCGACGGGTACTTGAAGCCGTAATATCAATTGCAGGGAAGATACGTTTGTTAGATAATTTACGATCTAATTGTAACTCCATATTACCTGTTCCTTTAAATTCTTCGAAGATCACCTCATCCATTTTAGAACCTGTATCGGTTAATGCGGTAGCTAAAATGGTTAATGAACCTCCATTTTCAATGTTACGTGCCGCACCGAAAAAACGTTTTGGCTTGTGTAAAGCATTTGCATCAACACCACCTGATAATATCTTGCCTGATGCCGGTGCTGTTGTATTGTAAGCTCTGGCCAAACGTGTAATCGAATCTAAAAGAATTACCACATCATGTCCGCTTTCTACCAAACGTTTCGATTTCTCTAAAACAATATTGGCAATTTTAACATGGCGCTCGGCCGGTTCATCAAAAGTAGAGGCAATTACCTCTGCTCTTACACTACGGGCCATATCGGTAACCTCTTCCGGGCGCTCATCAATTAATAAGATAATTAAATAAACTTCCGGGTGGTTTTTAGCAATTGCATTTGCAACCTCTTTAAGCAGGTTGGTTTTACCTGTTTTTGGCTGTGCCACAATTAAACCCCGCTGTCCTTTACCAATAGGTGTAAATAAATCCATAATACGGGTAGAGTAATTGCTGTTATCCGTAAATAAATTTAATTTTTCTGTTGGAAAAAGTGGTGTTAAATAATCAAAAGGAACACGGTCGCGAACCTCAGCAGGAATTCTGCCGTTAATGGTTTCTACACGAACCAGTGGGAAATATTTCTCACCTTCTTTTGGCGGACGGATGCTACCTTTTACTGTATCACCAGTTTTTAATCCGAAAAGTTTTATCTGAGACTGCGATACATAAATATCATCAGGAGAAGTTAAATAGTTGTAATCTGCAGAGCGCAAGAAACCGTAACCATCAGGCATAATTTCTAAAACACCTTCATTTGTAATTACGTTATCGAAATCTAAGTTAGAGTAACTGTTTTCGTTTTTGTGGTGATTGCCACCGCCTGGTTGTTTTTGCTGGCGGTTTTCGTCGCGCTGTGGTTTTTCCTGCTTTTCTTTAGGTTCTTGTTTTTGTTTCGGAGCTGCCGGAAGTACTTCTGCACTTTCTTCTATTAAAGCTGAGATTGGTTTTACACTTTCTTCAGATTCAATAATTCTGTCTGGTTGTCTTTCAGGCTGTTGCTGGTGTTGAGGCTCGTCAAATAACGTTACTGCATCTCTTCTTCTTTCAATTGGCGCTGCAGGCTCATCTTTCGTTAACCTTGCTCTTTTTTTAACAGGCTTGTCGGCTGTAGTAGCTGGTTTTTCAGCGGCCACTGTAGAGGCGGCTGCTGCGGCTGCGGCAACTTTTGGTGCTTTTGCAGCTTTGGTTTTAGGTGCAGGAGTAGCTGCAATAGGTTCGATTTCGCTATAAGGGTCTGCACCGGCTTTAGCAGCATTTATAATTTCTTGTTGGTGTAAAAGTACTTCAACAAGGTCGATTTTTCTTAGGGAGTCGGCACCTTCAATGCCATAGCTTTTTGCTAGCTCACGTAATTCTGTTGTGAGCTTATCATTTAATTCTGTTTTACTAAACATTCTAAATATATATGTTTCAAGAAATTTTTCATTTGTTTATAACGGATGTTTTCTGTTATAAATCTACACAGGCTTAAATATATTTGTGTTAGTGTAGGCCTGGCAGTTTCATTGTGTATAAATTCTTAAGGCTATAAAACATTAAATGAGTTCATTATGGAAAATGCTCAAATTGTTTCATAATTGTTTACAAGCTGAATAAAAAGCAACATGTGCTTTTAAAAAATGGTAACAAAAAACAAGTCTTGATAAATTTTTTCTGGGATATTCAGATAAACGGTTGAGAAATTATGTTGCAATTGTATGTATTTGAAACGTAATCTGCAAGCAAAAGTTTAAAATGTTTATAAAAATAATTAATGTGAGCATTATTTTGTCGCTCAGAAAACTTAAAAATCTTCATATTTGCAGCAAATAAGCCCATATATGACAAAGCAACAACTTTTCGAGCAGATACAAAAAAAACGTTCATTTTTATGCGTCGGATTAGATTCTTCGTTAGATAAGATACCAAAACACTTATTGAAGTATGAAAATCCGATTCTGGAATTCAATAAACAGATTATCGATGCCACAAAAGATTTGTGTGTAGCTTATAAACCCAATACTGCTTTTTATGAGTGTTATGGAAAGAAGGGATGGGAAACTTTGATCGAAACCTGGAAATATATTCCTCAGGATATTTTTTCTATTGCCGATGCCAAACGTGGCGATATTGGCAATACTTCTGCCATGTATGCAGAAACATTTTTCAATGCCGCATCATCAGATATGAGTTTCGATTCGGTTACCGTAGCACCTTATATGGGGAGCGATTCGGTAACGCCGTTTTTAACTTTTAAAAATAAATGGGTAATTCTTTTGGCTTTAACCTCGAATGCCGGCCATGCCGATTTTCAGTTACAGGAAATTGGCGAAGATAAACTTTTCGAAAAAGTACTTAAAACATCGCAAACCTGGGCTACAGATGAACAGATGATGTATGTGGTAGGCGCAACCCGTGGAGCCGCTTTTGGTGATGTTCGTAAATTAGCGCCAAATCACTTTCTTTTAGTGCCAGGTGTTGGCGCACAGGGAGGAGATTTAAATGAAGTGTGCAAGTATGGCCTAAATTCACAATGCGGATTGCTGATTAATTCTTCGAGAGGAATTATCTATGCCAGCCAGGGAGAAGATTTTGCAGAAAAGGCCAGGGAAGAAGCGTTGAAACTTCAAAAAGAAATGGAGCAGATCCTAATTAACGCTGAATTAATTAACCACAGATAAAAAGGATAAACACAGATTTGGGTTTTTCAACACTTGTGTCGAAATATTTTTTATAAATTGGTTTCATGGATAATCTAAATGAAATCACTGAAAAAATAATTGGAGCTGCATATAAAGTTTCAAATACTTTAGGTAGTGGTTTTTTAGAAAAAGTGTATGAAAATGCATTATTCATTGAAATTAAAAAAGCTGGATTAATCGTCACAAAACAACACGCATTACAGGTTTTCTATGATGATCAAGTTGTAGGAGATTATTTTGTCGACTTGTTTATTGAAAATGAAGTTGTTGTCGAACTAAAAACAGCTAAAGTAATAACGGATATCCATCAAGCACAGTTAATGAACTATTTGATCGCTTGTAATAGACGCTGTGGTTTAATCATAAATTTTGGTAAGCCAAGAGTTGAAATAAAAAGAATGCTCAACGGCTATAGTCTCTAAATATCTGTGTTTATCCGTGTTCATCTGTGGTTAAACATATATCAATCATGAAATCAAAAATAGATCTTAAACTCGTCCTCGCCCTATTTGGCGTGGCCTTAATATGGGGTACAACATATTTAGGAATAAGGATTGCCGTAGAAAGCATTCCGGCCTGGTATGTAACAGCCATTCGTCAATCTGTTGCTTCGATAATTATATTGGTTCTGTTAATTAAACAAAAGGAATTAAAATGGATTGGATGGTCGAGTTTTAAACGACAGATCTTATTGTCTATTTTAATGGTGGTAATTGCAAATGGCATGACAACCGTTGCCGAAAAGACTATTCCAAGTGGATTGGCTTCCTTAATTAATGCCACCTCTCCCTTGCTCGTATTTCTCGGATGCGTATTTCTGGGGATTCAAAAGGCAAGTTTAAAGGGATTCATTGGTGTTTTTATCGGCTTTTTAGGTATTGTTTTTATTTTTAGAGATGGCTTGAATGATTTGCTTGAACCAGGTTACCGGAATGGGATTTTATCATTGGTAATTGCGGTTTCAGGTTGGACAGTCGGCACCATTTATTCGAAGAAACACAGTGGTAAACCTCAATATATTTTCTTAAATCTATTTTACCAGTTCGTGTTTTCGGCCATTATTCAGTTGGGCTTGGCAATGGTGTTTTCTGGCAAGGCTGATATAAATTCCTGGAAAACAGAAAGCATATTTGCCACAGTTTATCTGGCTGTGTTTGGGTCTGTTTTAGGTTATTTCTGTTATCATTATGCCCTAAAAAAGGTTTCAGCATCCGAAGTTTCTATCTTAACTTACTTCAATACCATTATTGCCATATTTTTAGGTTGGTTAATTTTAAATGAAAAAGTAGGTGTTGACTTGGTCGTTGCAACCGTTTTAATTATTGCAGGGGTTTTTATTACCAATTATAAAAAGAAGGCCGAAGTGAAAGTGACCTAAAATTATTTATACAATTCAATATTAATGACTGTAGCTAATATTGATTAGGTGGATTACTTTTTCTTTGCGTAAAAATCCTTATATTTAATCGTTTAGACTTCGCCTATGACTAACCCTTTTGATAATATGGACTTTAAGTCGTTACTTGAGCATGTAAAAAAACTTTCAGCAGCCGAAAAGCAAGAACTGATGCAGGTTTTAAATCAAGGCCAGCTTCCGTTGGTTAATGAAGAGCAAGTAGCTTATGTAAAGACGCCCGCAACGCATACTTATTTTGATGCGAAGTGGGAGGAAAGTTTATCGGCTTCTGAATTTAAAGCAGCAGCCATTCAGCATATTAATACCTTGCCTTGGAAATAGTACGCTTCAATCCCTCGGTTCTGCTTTATCTTAACGAACTGGTTGATGTGCTTTTTTACGAAAACTATTTCAGTATCCGCGAAAGTGCCATAGATTACGTTATCAGGTTGATTGATTTTGCTGAAAGCAAGATCGTAAAGAAGCAACATTACGCTGCTCCGAAGACTATTTGTCATCATGGCAGTTGGCTAATCCATTTTAATATCAGTCAGAAAACAACCTGGTACTTTGTATTCGAAAAAAGTGCGGACCACCGTTATTTGGTTACCTATGTTTTTAATAACTATTCCAGAGAAGCTCAAAATTTAAACTTATAAGTTAGTTGTAGCCAAATAAATTCATTACCTTGAAGAATGAATTTTCCAGAAGATTTTCTTCATTATGTATGGCAATTCAGGTCGTTTGATTATAGCGGGCTGCAAACCACTGCTGGAGAAAACTTGAAAATTATCAATCCAGGCTTGCTGAACAAAAATGCTGGTCCGGATTTTTTTAATTCGAAAATCGAAATTGGCAATACCACATGGGCGGGTAATGTAGAAATACACCTCAGGTCGTCAGATTGGTTAAAACACAATCATCAGATTAATCCCGCCTACGAAAATGTAATCTTACATGTTGTTTATGACCATGATGCAGAAATAAAAAGAATAGACAATACTGTTTTGCCCGTTCTGGAATTAAAACACCGTATCTCTGCCGATCTCATCAAAAAATATGAAAACCTGTTTCTTACCTTAACTGATTTTCCTTGCATCGCACAAATTGGAACGGTAGATCAATTAATTGTCGATTCTTTTTTATCAAGAACCTTAATAGAGCGTTTCGAGCAAAAAACGAATGCTGTAACTGAAACCTTACATGAATTAAATGGGAATTGGGATGAGACCTTCTACCGTTTCCTGGCGCGTAATTTTGGCTTTAAAATAAATGCCCTGCCTTTCGAGTTGTTCGCTAAAGCCGTGTCGCAGCAAATTTATGCCAAGCACAAAAATAACCCAAACCAAATTGAAGCGTTGGTTTTTGGTGCCGCTGGTTTTTTAAACGATCAGTTTGAAGAAGAGTACCCTAAAAAGCTAAAGGCCGAATTCCAGTTTCTTCGAAAGAAATACAATATTAAACCTATAGAAGCTTCGATGTGGAAATTTATGCGGATGAGGCCACAAAACTTTCCTACGATCAGACTGGCACAATTTTCAGCGTTAATTGTAAAAGCCAACCATCTTTTTTCTAAAATTATGGAAATCAAAGATATAACTCAATTGCATGCTTTGTTTGAAAACCTACCGGTAAACGATTACTGGAAAACACATTATCATTTTAAAAAAGAAACTTCTGGTGTAAATACACAAATTGGGAAAACATCCGTTGATAATGTTTTGTTAAATACGGTGGCTTTGTTTTTATTCGCGTATGGTAAACACACAGGTACACAATACTATATTAGCAGGGCGATAAAATTGTTGGAGCGTTTGCCAGCTGAGCAAAATGCAATTACAGATAAATTTACAGGGGCAGGAGTGAAGATGGATCATGCATTTGCTTCGCAAGGAATTTTGCAGCTGAAAAAGCAATACTGCGATGAGAAAAAATGTCTATATTGTGGTATTGGAATTAAAATTTTAAAGCAGGCCTAACCAAATGCTGATTTTAAACAAAACTTTCTACACTATAATCTGTTTTTAAATTATGGAATTTCCACACGAGCTTAAAGAAGTATATCCCAATCAGATTATTGAGGTTAGGGGTAATGCCGATGCCTTAACTGTTATTTTAAATAAAGATGTCGATATCCATAAATTTAAGGCAGAACTGATCAAAAAGTTTTCAGGTCTTGAAGAACAACAAACGCTTTTTATTAAACACGAGGATAAACAGGATTTTGAAAAACTCGTATTAGATTAGGCCCTGAAATAATTGTGCAGTTTTAACCGATTAATTTTATTAAATTAGGGTTTGCAATAATTGATGTTGTATTGTCGTTATTATGATTTCTAAAATAAGCTTAAAATGTTCCAGAGAATTATAACTTATTTTGAGCAACAGAGCTTTGGGGTATCCACCTATTTGGCTAATAAACTGAATATGAGTACTGCAAAGGTCCGTTTGTTTTTTATTTACTCGTCTTTTTTAGCAGTTGGTTTTCCAATATTGTTCTATTTTTTGGCAGCTGTAGTGCTCGATATCAGGACATATATGAAAAGAATGCGGTCGAGGATTTGGGAATAATTCAGTTTTCAATTGGCAGTTTTCAGTTGTCAATTTTCAATCGGCTTAGTCAGTTAACAGTTAAATCAACTGAAAATTGTGAACTGTTCAGTAGGCAATTAACAGTATTCAGTTAGCAATTGATTAAACTGAGAACTGAAAATTTCCAACTGAAAACTGACTAGTCATCGTCTCTTAAAATCTCAGCAATTTCGTTAAAGCCTTTTTCTGCGGCTAAATCTGCAGGTAGTTTTCCGCCTTCCATGCGCAAAGAAACTTCTGCCCCGTGTTCTAACAATAAAATAATCAATTCTATATTTCCCAGTTGTGCCGCGGTGTGTAAGGGGGCCAATCCTGCCTTCTGACAAACATTTGGATAGGCACCGGCATCTAACAGCATTTTAGTAATATTGAAATTATTAGCGGCAACTGCCGAGTGGATCGGAAATACATTGAACCCGTTTTTTGATGGCAGGTTCACATCCGCACCTTTTAAAACTAAAAAACGGGCTAAATCTTCATGGCCGAAATAACAAGCTAAACCTAATGGTGTAAAGCCATCTTCCGAAAATTCGTTAATACTATTGGGATTTTGAAATATTAATTGCGATGCCGCATCAAATTTGCCTACTGCGCAAGCTTCGAATAAGGTTAGGTCATCTACAAATTCAGCAATTAAATCGGCGATTTCCTGTTTTTTATAATAACAGGCCAATAACAGTGGTGAAATGTGATGAGAAGTATCAACATTTGCCAATTTTGGATTTTCAACCAAAATTTCTTTTACTGCTTGTAAATTTCCAGCCTCAATTTGCTCTTCGAGTTGCGCTATGCCCATAATATTGTTTCAAAAATCGCTTTAAATTAACAAAAATTAAGAAATTGTAAACTTTATTGCCTAAATATATATAGTGTAGGGCAATCTACCAAGACCTCAGCGGTGAAAAAGACATGATGTCTAAAAAAATGAGCCACCGGTCGAAAATTGCCGACTGAAAGCTGTTAACTCATTTGGGCGTTACCCAATCCCGTGAAAAACCTATCGTGTGGACACATTTTTTGTTAACTATATATATGTTTTTTAGTACATTTCATTAAGGCGGTCGTCATGCTGAATTTATTTCAGCATCTTTCCAGCTATAAAAAGGCATTTATTTCCAAAACATTAATTAAGCAAGCATTGTCTTTTCCGCTCTATGCCGCGGTGGCATGGTACTTTGGAGCGCCAAAGTACCCAAAGCGCTCTGTCAATCCAGCAATGGGCCTTTTACACAATCCTATACACATCAAAAAAACAGTGGCACTTCGTTTTGTGTTCAATACTTCTTTAAAACTTTAAATTAGCGTTTATGAACACAAAACCACTGCGTTTTAGGTTTGGCGATGCTATTTGTTCTATTCTGCACCTGTTTTTTTGATTTCTCCGGCCCTTGGGATTGACGGCGTCCTTCGGTTAAAACAATGTGTTATTTAAGGAAGCTAGCAAAATGACTAAAAAATTAAACTCAAAAAGATGTGTCCACACGATAGGTGAAAAACGGGAAAGGGTCGGGCTTTACAGGGCTGCGCTTCGCTCCGGTACCGATGAAGGATCGGTACTGAACCCTTACAATCCCTAACGCAAACCCACTGTCTTAAGTAACCATTAGGTTTAAGCCCTAAGAACTACAGACTCAGGTTAAATAAACCTGATAGAACGAAAAGCCCGGATCCCGATTTTTTCTATCGGGAGAGGACTTGAAGTGATAGCAGGACTATCATAACCGAAATGAACCGAACCCTGCTTTTCAAAATATAGGAACACCTAAGTCACATGGTATCTGAGGCCTTACAGGGTTTTTAAACGGTTTCAGCCCTCAATGAGCGCTTTAAAAATAAATTAAACTACGAGTTAAACCGCTCTGTCCGTAGCGTTAAGCATAGCGTCTCTATGGATATAAGAATAAAATTGAGTTTATAAACTCAATTAAAACGAGTCACAGACTCTTTTCTATTATTAATCCGTAGAGCCCTTCGGAACTCTACGGACAGATATGATAGCAGGACGGTCGCAACCGAAATACACAGAACCCTGCTTTTCAAATAATAATAAAACAAGTTCTGCATGACAATCGTGTTAGGAGAAAGAGGCTATAAATGGTCGCTACGAATGGAAATTAATTAGGATGAGGTTATAAGGTTTATAAATAAAAAAATCCCGTTTAACCTCTCCAGGTAAAACGGGATAAAACCTAAAACAAAATCCGTTTCATTTGATAAAACGTAACAACTTGTGTGTTGTTAAAATAATAGACAATAATTTCTGTTTAAGGTTTAATGCCCGATGAATATTTTTATTTAATTTAAGGCAGATTATAAAACCAATAGATAGAGGTGCGTATTTAGCTCTTCTTGAAAATAGTGAGTGGTATGATAAAGCCCTAGCAGCAATGCTTACAATTTGTAATTATTTTTTTTGTTAGGCTTTCGTTAATGCTGCGCAGTTTTATCTAAGTTTGTTCAATATTAAATTATTTAGGATAGAAAATGTCGGTAAGGGGTAACCAGTTTAAAACCAATACATTCAGAGATAAAGGTACAGAAAATGCACCTGGCAGATCATCATCAGGTCGGCAGCCGAAAGAAAAAAGAGATTTTTTGCCAAGCTTCGATCTGGCAGATGGCCGTGCAGTTAAAATTGTAGGTCTGTTTTTTGTGATATTGTCACTTTACTTTTTAATTGCTTTTACCTCGTATTTATTTACCTGGCAAGATGACCAGAGTTATGTAATCGATGCTAATGGCGGTTGGGGCAATCTTTTTAAAACAGCAGAAGAGCTAAAAGAATCTGGTGTTTCTATACCAGTGGTTCAAAACTGGTTAGGTAAGTTTGGCGCCTTGTTATCGCACCAGTTTATTTACGAATGGTTCGGTATTGCATCCTTCCTGTTTGTTTTGGCCTTTTTTATTATCGGTTACCGTTTATTATTTAAAGTTAAAATCCTTTCCATCTCAAAAACATTGGGTTATAGCTTTTTCTTTTTATTGTTTATATCCTTAACCCTAGGTTTTGCACATAGTTTCTGGTCAGAATCGCCACATTATTTAGAAGGCGAGTTTGGTTATTGGAGCAATAAATTATTAGGTGCCCAAATTGGCGCAGCTGGGGTGGCGGGACTAATTGCTTTTGCGGGATTAACCATTTTAATCATCGCATATAATATCGATTTTAAATTTCCGGAGCGCAAAGAGAAAGAGGTTTACCTGGATAACGAAACGCCAGATTATGTGAATGATATCAGAGAGCAGGCCGTAAAGAACAAAACGTTCGACGAGCCTTCAGCGCCCATTGAATTTCCGGTTCGTGATAAGCCGGTAAGCAACGAACGTAAACAACAAAACGTGGTATTACAGCCAAGCCGTTTCGAAGAAAAAGAAGAGGAAGAAACTATTGCACCTGTTGTATTATCTCCGTTGGCTACCAATTTGCCTCTGGCTACTGCTGCGGCAACAACACTTCCATTAACGGTAGAACCGTCAGTTGAAACCGAAAAGGAGCCTGCTTTTACGATCGAAAAAACAGAAGAAGAGAAAAAATCGGATGATCTGGTAGAACAGTTTGGTAATTATGATGAAAAACTAGATCTATCTGGTTATAAATATCCAACAATAGATTTGCTCGAAAATTATGGCACCAATAAAATTTCGGTAAATGCCGAAGAATTGGAAGCCAATAAAAATAAAATTGTTGAAACCCTTAATCATTACAATATAGAAATTGATAAGATTAAGGCAACCATTGGCCCAACGGTTACCCTTTACGAAATTATTCCAGCCCCTGGGGTAAGGATTTCGAAGATTAAAAACCTGGAGGATGATATTGCGCTTTCGTTGGCGGCCTTAGGGATCCGTATTATCGCACCAATGCCGGGCAAGGGTACAATTGGTATTGAGGTGCCTAACCAACACCCAGAAATGGTGCCCATGCGCAGTATTCTAAATACCGAAAAATGGAGCCAAACCACTATGGATTTGCCTATTGCATTAGGTAAAACCATTAGTAATGAGGTTTTTATAGCAGATTTAGCTAAAATGCCCCACTTATTGGTGGCAGGGGCAACTGGTCAGGGTAAATCGGTTGGTATTAATGCCATTCTGGTTTCGCTGTTGTTTAAAAAACACCCTGCACAACTTAAATTTGTACTGGTCGATCCGAAAAAAGTAGAGTTAACCTTATTTAATAGAATTGAAAGACACTTTTTAGCTAAACTACCGGGTGAGGCTGATGCCATTATTACCGATACCAAAAAAGTAGTAAATACTTTAAACTCACTTTGTATCGAAATGGATCAGCGTTATGATTTATTGAAAGATGCTCAGGTTAGGAATTTAAAAGAATACAACGATAAGTTTGTTAAACGTAAGCTTAATCCAAATAACGGCCACCGCTTTTTACCATTCATAGTTTTGGTGGTAGATGAGTTTGCCGATTTAATGATGACTGCGGGTAAAGAGGTGGAGGCACCAATTGCACGTTTGGCCCAGTTGGCCAGGGCAATCGGGATTCACCTGGTTCTGGCTACGCAACGCCCATCGGTAAATATTATCACAGGTACCATTAAAGCCAACTTCCCGGCCAGGTTAGCCTTTAGGGTATTGTCGAAAATCGATTCAAGAACCATTTTGGATAGCGGTGGCGCCGATCAGTTAATTGGCCGTGGTGATATGCTTTTATCTACAGGTAGCGACTTAATCAGGCTACAGTGTGCTTTCGTTGATACACCTGAGGTAGACCGGATTTCTGAGTATATTGGTAACCAACGCGGTTATGCAGATGCTTATCAATTGCCAGAATATATAGATGAAGCAGGAGAGGGCAGTAAGGCCGATTTTGATCCTAATGAACGTGATAAGTTTTTTGAAGATGCAGCCAGACTGATTGTGATGCATCAGCAGGGTTCTACCTCATTAATACAGCGTAAACTAAAATTAGGCTATAACAGGGCAGGAAGAATTATCGATCAATTGGAAGCCGCGGGAATCGTTGGTCCCTTTGAAGGAAGTAAGGCGCGCGAAGTCTTGTATCCGGATGAATATTCTTTGGAACAGTTCTTGAATAGTATGAATGACAAAGATTAGATTAAACCAATAACAAAAAATCTACTCTAACGTTTCAAAAGGAAAAATTTAAAAAAGAAAAGATGAAGAAATTAATTTCAGCATTAATGGTTGTAGTTGCTTTTACAACTTCAACTTATGCTCAAACTGATGCGAAAGCTAAAGCCATTTTAGCAGAGGTGAGTAAAAAATACAAATCGTATAATATTGTAAAAACAGATTTTACCTTCACTTTGGATAATCCGAAGGCAAAAGTAAAAGAAACCCAGCAAGGTACTTTGTATGTTAAAGCCAATTCTAATAAGTATAAGGTAGCCATGACCAATCAAGAATTGTTCAGCGATGGTAAAAGCCAATGGACTTACTTGAAAAAAGACAAAGAAGTACAAGTGAGTAATGTAGATAATAGCGGCGATGCCATTAACCCTGCCAAGATTTTTACGGTTTACGAAAAAGGATTTAAATACGTTTATACCGGTGAAGAAAAAGCTGGTGCCAAAACTTACCAAATGATTGATTTAACACCTGTTGACGCTAAAAAATCGATTTTTAAAGTACGTTTAAGCATCGATAAAGTGGCTAAACAAATTGCAAATGTGGTATTGTTCGATAAAAATGGTAACAAATACACATACAATGTGAAAACTTTTTCGCCAAATGTAAATGTACCAGAAACTACTTTTGCTTTCGACGCAAAAAAATATCCAGGTGTTGAAGTAGTAGATTTAAGATAATTGTTATTACCGCTAAGGCGGGATGAAACCTGAAGGTTCAGCTGGAAACAGCTGAACCTTTTTTGTTTTATTGAAATCAGATTTTTAGGTTTATCGTAGAGCACTGCTGATTTTTTGAAAAGCTTTGTTAGGTTGCAGCAGTTCAGCCATTCGTTATGGCCCGATTTAAAGTCCTGCTGTGTGGAGCACTTCTTTTTTAGAATAGTTTAGGCGTCACGCTAGCTTGCTTTAATAACACACAGGTTTTACCGAAGAACGCCGTCAATCCCAGGAGCCGGAGAAATCAAAAAAACAGGTGCAGTTCAGGTAAATTGGCACTAACAAACCTGAAACGCAGTGGTTTTGTGTTCATAAGAAATGATTTAAAGTTTAAAAAACATTGAACACAAAACGAAGTGCCGCTGTTTTTTTGATGTGGGTGGGATTGTGCAAAAGGCTCATTGCTGGATTGACAAAGCGCTTTGGGTACTTTGGCGCTCCAAAGTACCATGCCCCGCGGCAGAGAGCGGAAAATTAACATTCCTCTAAAATTATTATTTGTTAAGTAATCAAGGCAAATTAATAGCAGGAAAGATGCTGACCACGAAGTAGCTATTAGACCTTTAAAACAATAAAAACTGCTAATAAAACAAGTTCAGCATGACGATCGCCTTGGTAATACGTGCTAAAAAACAAATCCAGGCTAACAATAAGGTCTTACGCGATAGGACATTGTTCAGTATGAGTAAAGCAGATGCAGGAATTCGCAACCGATTGATCCAGAGCCCTGATTTTCCAAATGTTTTAGAAATGAACATAGTGGTTGATAAATTTTTCATCATGTGTTTATGAATGCTGCGCAGATTTATCTAAGTTTGTTTCCAATGTCATTGCCACTAACAAACCATACCTTAGAGAAATTAGAAACCCTGCTTTTTGCTATGGGTTATAAGGTTCGTTATGAGAAAGGAAACTTTAAAACGGGTTCTTGCCTGCTCGAGCACAATAAGGTTGTTGTGGTAAACAAATTTTCAAATCTGGAAGGAAAAATTGCTGCATTGGTAACTTTGGTTAAGCAAACCAATACAGACGAAAACCTGTTAGAAGAAAAACAGCGCCAATTCTACCTATCCTTACAGCAAACCGAATTATTTTAATGAAGATACAACTCCAGCATTACAATTATAGAAAGGAAAGTTTAAGCAGATGAAGGTTACTTTTTTAGGTACTGGTACATCACAAGGCGTTCCTGTAATTGCTTGTAATTGCGAAGTTTGTTTATCGGCTGATAAAAGAGATAACCGCTTACGGACTTCGATATTAATTGAAACAGCTGATAAAACCATTGTGGTAGATAGTGGGCCTGATTTCCGTTACCAGCTTTTACGCGAAAAAGTAAAAGATCTTGATGCGGTATTGTTTACCCACGAACACAAAGACCACATTGCCGGTTTAGATGATATCAGGCCCTTTAATTACCTGCTGCATAAGGTAATTGATGTTTATGCAACAGACAGGGTTCAAACTGCTTTAAAGAGAGAGTTCTATTACATTTTTGCCGAAACGAAATACCATGGTTTGCCACAGATTAATCTGCACACCGTAACCAATGGCGAAGATTTTAAAATCGGCGAAAGTACCATCATTCCATTTGAGGTAATGCACCATTTGTTGCCGATTACAGGTTACAGAGTTGGTGATTTTACGTACATCACAGATGCTAAAACCATATCGGAGCAGAGTTTTGAAAAAATAAAGGGAACAAAAATATTGGTCATTAATGCTTTGCAAAAAGAACCGCATATTTCTCATTTTACACTTGGTGAGGCCATTGCCTTTGCGGAAAGGGTAGGTGCAGAAACCACTTACCTAACGCACATCAGTCATAATCTGGGTAAACATGCCGATGTAGAAAAAGACTTGCCTTCGAACATCAGGCTGGCTTACGACGGGCTTAGTTTCGAATGTTAGCGTTTTTAACGTAAAAAGCTTCATTCTTTTGTGATCAAAAAACGAAACTACCGCAATACGTACTCGCAGATATTCCCATTCTATCGTCTGCAATGAAAGCCATCCAGGTGTGAAATGTCTTTCCTTTATAAAAGGAAGGAATGGCCAGGCTTTCCGTTTCTTTTAACCGCCTGGCACCACCTGTTTCATAGATGGCGGTTTTGTTGTCCACATCATAGATCATTAACATCACCTGGTCATGTTTCCTGGTGTAATCGCCGTTAGCATTATCCGTCCAGCTGAAATGTACACCCGCATCGTCGTGTTCCAGCTTAATCCCCTCCGCACCGGTGAGGTTTCCAAAGCTTAAATGCACAGCGGCATAGTCGATTTCGCCAGCGGCATTTTGGGCATTCAGCATATTATAGGATTTTGCAACATTATGGGCGGTCATCATGCGTTTTTTCGACTCCAGATTAAAACCAATCCGGATAAAACCAACAATAGGGCTTAAGAAGGTCTGCATCATGGTAAAACGGGATCTGCAGGTCTTTTGATCAGCACTACCGGTTTTGTTTTTGATGGACTTTCTGCGTTTGCTCCTGATGACCCATTTCCCGTTCAGGTAATAACCGGTCACGGCGCCCACCGTCCCGGTGAAGCCACCGTTAATTCCGTTTTCTATTTTTCCCATGATTGCATTAACTTATATGATACAATATAGCAAATTGCTGATAGATAAACGAATAAGTTGTATTTGCTTCTGATTTATGTCGGCTTTTATTCGGCTATGATTGTCATAAGTCCGACGAAACCCCGACTTAAGTGCGACGAAAGTCCGTCTAAAAAGTTACACAGTTATAGCTGTCTTATACGGTTTACTATGGTAAGTCGTGTTACTGTTTATAATTGATTTTGGTGTTACTGTATATGGTTTACCATGTTAAGATTTGCTTTCCGGAATTTCAATTCAAAAAATATTTTATGAATGTTGCAGCGCACGATGGTTAATTTATATATTTGCAACACTTCAAACCCAGGTGGCGATCCCAATAGCTATCGGGATGGTAGACGCCTTCGGGAATGATTAAATAGTAAATACCCAGGTGGCGAAATTGGTAGACGCACCAGCTTGAGGGGCTGGCGCCCGTATGGGTGTGGGAGTTCGAATCTCCTCTTGGGTACTTGACCGGAGTTCAGGTTTTTTAAATCTTGACTCCGGTTTTTTTATTTCCTATTGATTTATGCTTTAGTAAAAATGATTAATCTATTAATTTTTTAGAAAGAACAAGTCAGTCACAACAGTTCCCAACTACTAAGACTTGCGCCAAGAAAGGAAGTCCCCTTCTTTATGGATAATAGTAGGGGTTAATTCACGACTAACTTAATTTGTAATTAAGTCATCACTTACAAGGTGACTGTATGTGAATTAAATTCCATAAATCTCTTTTCTTTTAACAAATGCTTTCTCACCCCCTTCCAAAATTGCACAGGTAATAGCTTTAGTTTTTGAATTATCAATCGAACCTCGATCAATTACATGAGTTTTTTCACTGGTGCTTTTTAGAGGCACGATAAGCTCGGCATCCCCAAGGACGGCAATATTGGCGTTATGTGTTACAATAATAACCTGCCTGTGCTCTTTAATCTTTCTAAGATTCTTTACTAATGTCTTATAGATAAATTCACTATCAAGATTATCTTCCGGTTGATCGATTAATAAAGGGCAATTTCTGTTAGAGAATAAAAGAATAGAAAGCAATATTGATTGTTGCTGACCAAGAGATAGCTTAGAGAAGTCTTTTTTTATGAATGTGTCTTTGCCTGCAGCATCAGTAAATTTTCTTGTTAAAGTTATGGTTGGCACGTCCTCATATTGGCAACGCTCTAATTTAGATAGCACCGACGAAGCCCCTAGATTAACCAATATTTGACTTGCTTCTGATGGAGTAAAAATGGTTGAACCAGAAACAGTTAATTGAGTAAGTAGACTGGTATCCTTCTTCCTTATAAGTTCCAATAATTCATTATAGGCGATTGATCTTGCTATAAGATCTGATGTAGGTACCGAGGAAGTACGATAACCCATTGCATCTTTGATAATTAGTGCGACTTCAGGCGAATGTAAGCCCTGATGCAACTTAACGTCAATATTAAAATCTATCACAGTTGCTTTTAAGTTTTCATTCAGTTTGTGGATGAACTCGTACCTTTTTCGATATATTTTGTCCTTGATGTCTTTTCTATTAATAAGTAGATCCTTTCTTGCCGTGATAAGTTCCGTTAGTTCTTTGCTTTTTATGGTTAATTCCAGCAACTTAACCGCATAATCACTAGCATCCTTGGTTACTTTTCTAATAAATGCCAAGTCTAATTTACCGCCAGTTGCAACGATTTTTTTTCTGATCTCTTCAACTTTGTTTTGGGATTCACTTTCTTTGTTTTTCCAATCAAGCAGTTTCTGCCGGATTTCCGTTACAACTGATGAAGATTTAGCTTCTAAGCCAGTTGAGTATGTGTCAATGTCTTTAGAGTATTGTTCAACGATAGCCTTTACATCTTTAAATTCCTGTTTACCGATGATAATATTATCTTCTTTAAAGCCCAATACTAAATCAAAAACCGTTTTATCAGACAGGCTTTTCTTGATGCCATCGATTAGTGTTTTTAAATTCGTTGTCAATTCGGTTCTTAATGCCCGCTCATTCGCCAATCCTTCTTCTAATTCCACGACTTCTTTGGCATTATTGGCTTTTAGCGCTTTGACTTGTTCGTCTGCATCATTTTTTACCTTTTGTATTTGAGGTATGGTCTGGACTTCAATTGTTAGCCTTTCAATGGAAGTTTGGTTTTCTAATAATTTTTGGCAAACCTCATCGTCATCATTTTTTAGATTTTCAAAATTCACAAACCCATCAAAAAACTTAACCATAACGCCTGGGTCTTTGTCACAATGCTGGATAGTTTCGGCAGTCTCGCCTTGTCCAAAACTTTCAATTTGGATATGGTCTATTCCGTTTACAGGATCGGTTGAATTGATAACTTCTTTTAATTTATCCTTTATCAAAATTTGTTGCCTCCCTGATTCATCTTCGTAAATAAGGGAAATTCTTTCTGGCCAAACTTCATTATCAATTAGATTTGCTCGACAATTATTACCTGTAACAGCTCTTATTGATTCCATTACTGTTGATTTTCCGGCACCCCTTCCACCAATAATGCAAGTAAGATTTTTGCTTAATCTTATCGTTTGACCATCTAAAAATCCACCATCAAGTTTTATTCCTGTAAAAAACGGGACTGTATTGGGAATTAAATCTTCAATTCTAACCCTTGCAGATGGCTGTAATAGGGCAACTTTGAATGAATGAAAACTCAATTCATCCATTTTCAATCTAGTTATCTTTTTGTTTCCTGCAGCATTTTTTCCTAAAGAGGTCAAAACATGGGCGTCGGACGACATCAATTTTGCTAAATCATAAGTATGGTCCTCTAATAGGGTGGTTCTACGAGCATTAATAAGCCCTTTACGTTCGCTGACTGTATCTCTGTCCGTATACCAGTTTTCATTTATTGCACTTGTAATTTCTAACCCGAGTAAATTTGGATGATTTAAAACAGCAGTTTTGAAGGGAGTATATCCTGACATATATTGTTCAAAGCCACTTCCTAAATCTATATGAGCGGCAACTCCAAATCCATCATTCGCTCCAGCTAAATCTAAACACTGAGTAATCGTGTTATTACACATTTTTTTATCGGGTGATATATTTAGTTGCCCGTAAAATGTCCTTAAGGAAGTGAAATCGGGTAAATAAATTAATAGGTGACCATCAGTAGTTGACAATTCGACTCCCGCAACAACAAGTATATCTTTACCCACAGCATAGTCCAATGCTGTTTTAACATTCATAATTTCATTATGATCTGTAATGCTAATTACCTTGATGTTCTCCGCAATTGCAAGATCAATTATATTTGAAGGGATCATACTTACATCTGTCACATCATATGATCCAAACGAGCCATAAGAGTGAATGTGTAAATCTGCTCTAATAAAATGAGCTCCATCAACAAAAGCGTTTAATTCATCTTGTAATGTCATACTGGTTTATTTGGTTTAAACTCTAAAGTGGTGATTTAGAGTAATGCCAATTTACAACTAATCACGCAATTATCTTCTAGGCCGTGTTCTTTAGTTGATTAAGCACTCAGTACATTCTTAACAATAGCCAAAATTCCCTCCAAATGTTCTAGCGGGTTCCCGTTCTCCCAGAGAATGGAATCAAAAAAGTTTAGTGATAATATCAACTATTAGTGGTTTATAAATTATCAATTTATGCTTTACGGATTTTTGAAATCCGTCTATTTCAATCAATTCGTCACAAAACGGTTCGAATTACGCAGCGCTACTGACACGCTTATTGCCAATCCAAGTGCTTACTGCTAATTCCGTAAAATTTGTAAATTTATAGCAATAGAAAAGTCATGAAAGAAACCGTCATCAATCTGATTGAAAACGAAAGTGAAAACACTCAGTTAGATTTCAAACTAGAGCAGTATCCTATTGAAAAAGGAAATAATAAAAAGGGTGAGTTTTTAAAGGACATGTGCGCATTTGCAAACCTCCATAGTAAAGAGGATAAGTTTATTATTATAGGGGCTGAAGAAAAAAATGGTGTTGCAATTGGTTTCAGAGTTATTGACGAATTGCATGACCAAGCATCTTACCAACAATTTTTAAATCAATATATAGAACCCGAAATAAATTTTGAATACAAAGAGATTTTATATCTAGAAAACCGCTTGGCTTATTTCAGGATATTTGACAACACTAAAGGGCCTTATTTATTTAAGAAAGAATATAAGGATACGCATCAGAAGGGAACCATTTACCGAATCGGTACCGGGTTTATTAGGACAGGTACATCCACACGAGAATTAAGACGGGATGATTTAGAGAAAATATATGCTGGCCGTTCTACCGCCAAAGATCGTAGCAATGACATAGATTTTGAGTTTTCACTGTTGAGTTTCAATTCTTCAGAACTTAGGTATGCCGGTTATATTAAACACTTACGGGTTGATGCAAAAAACCTATCAAATACTTCTATCGATTTGGATGTTGAGGCCAAAATTTATAACAATAAGCGTGTTGGCGCAAAGTGCGCGCAAGATGAGGAATATAAATTATATAACAATAGTCGCGATAAAAGCATGTTCGCTTACACACCTCATTTAGACAAGATGATGCCGCCATTTGTTATCATGGATATGAATGTGGAGTTTAAAAATCATGGCGATTATTCTATTTATGAAATCACTCCAAAAAAAGGCACGCACACAGCCCTTCGTGTAAAACAGAAAAGTATACAAACCGACATCTTTAATGGTCAGATTGCACTTGTTTTCTCAAGGCCGGCAGATATAAAAATTGAAATCACTGTAAGAAGCAATGAATTTCCTGATGGTCCAAAAACCTTTTCCTATTTTTTTTCGGAAGACGAGATTAAAGAATTTCTAGATCCTAGGGACTTGTAATATTAACTCTTGACTACTTCAATTAAGTTAAAACATTCTCAGACTACGATTTCTCACATTTGCCAAATTTTTTGTTCTATTATAATCTTGTCAAGGTGATCTATTAGAAAATCATCTTGATTTTTGCTTCCTGATTAAATGAATGTTTTCTTTCCAAATCCTCGATTATGGGTTCAATAAGCAATAAAAAGCGATTAAAATGTTCAAAGTATTCCTGCGGATCGTTACAAGAAAACAAAAGCTTTGTAAACAGATGTTTGCAAAGCGTTTTTTTGGTATGCATTTGAATACGCAAACTGCAAGTTATGGGTATAGACAGCTTACATAGCTATAGTTAGGTGTCATTGCAATGATTAATAAGGTAATGCTTTTTTCTTAGGCCTATGAGGATAATATTATGCTTTTCGTCCTAATTAATGTTCGGTTTTCGATTGTAAAGAGGAGAAAATGGCACTATCAATAAAAGACTGAGTCATGAAAATGTAATGTTTGTGTGACACAAACAAATATTGAAAATCAGAAAGTTTTGATTATAAGCGCGTTTATTTAAATTCTAATAGATAATACCCCAATAATCGCGATCGTTTAACCAGTCGCATAAAAATTACTTTGATAGCAAAATAAATTACTGCCATCAATATCATTATTTCATCTACTACCTTTATTATCATTATCTCCTTTAATATCTCTATTACGATAAGCACGTATATAAACAGTGGTAAATATGGTAAAAATGGTATAACTTTGGTAACTACGTTACTGAAAACGATAACAATTTAATCTTATTATGAACTGTTCTATAGAGAAAAAAAACATAAACGAAACCGCTGGTAGAGTTAGGGAAGTTTCTTATAACGAAAAAATAGGACTTACTAGTGAACAAATAATTGATAGTCTTTTGGATAAAATTTTAGATTTCAAAAAAACATTGAGAGATAAAATAAAACAAATAAAAGAACTTTCGACCAACCTTGAAAAGATGACTTGGTATGATATAACTTCTTTCGACGAAGAAACAAAGAAGAATGTCAATGATGTTATTATTAGTACAAAAGATTGGGTTGATACATTGAACAAACACCATGCAGTTTGTCTTTCAACTCTTGATCCAAAAGTTCAGGTTAAAGAATTAACTTTATTTAAAGATTCTGTAGATGATTTGGAAGAGATTGCTATCGATTTAGAAGAGCTTGTCTTTGATCATTCACATGATGAAGAATTTATAAGGATAACTAACGAACTTAGAAGCTTGTAAATTTGCATGAAGGTATTTTGTCTAACAGAATTTAAAGATGAGTTCGAGAAACTTTTAAAGAGTAATTCTTATAAAGATCTTGAAAAACAAATCATCGATTTCTTTTTTGGAAAAAAACCTGATGAGTTTTTCGGCACTGGTAGACGTCTAAATGGCACTAATGAAATCCCATTCATTAAGATGCGACTGGAAGGGAGGTCCGGTTATCGATTTTATTACCTTCTAATCATTAAAAATGATGAGCTTTATTTAATGTTCTTACATCCTAAAACTGGGCCTAACAAAGCAGATAATATTACAAAGGATTTTAAAAAGATAATTTATAATGCGGTTTTGATAGCAATTAAAGATAATAATCTTTTCGAAGTATCTGTAAGCAATAGCAAATTGCAATTCAAAAAAATATCTTCTAAAATACTAATTTCGGAAAAAGTCAATAAATCTGAAAAAGCATAATATTCAAAAGTAAAAAACAGAGCCACCCAGCCAGGGGGCTCTGTTTTGTTTTATGGCTTTTTAATATATTGGAGTATGGGAAACCAACTACCAACATCAAAGACCTCGAGGCCTATCGCTGAGTTAAGGCATATCTTGAAAATAAAGAGAACGAAAATAACCTTAAAGATCTTTTTAGCATAATTCCGAAAAAATTAGGTGGCTTTTAATTTTATATTATACTGCATTGTAGATAATCAGCAATCACTTCCGAAGAGCTAGGGACTTATCAAAATTTTGCCTATCACACTGTACCCCTTTTTTAGTATATACAAAGCCCTCACCATCCGCAAGGGCTTAAATTTAGTTTACCCATTCATCACTCAAAACTCCCTTTCCCATCAACACTATAACTATAAATCACGATATATTCAATCCCGTTCTTTTCAAAATGCCCGATAGGAATATCGCCTTTTTCAAAGTAAGCCGATTTGCTTTCGAAAGGAATACCACAAAGCATTATATTAAGTTCTATTTGATGATAAACAACATCATTTCTACTGTTTGCAATAGCCATTAATGCTGATAAATTTTTGCTCGATCCTCTTTGGTTATATTTTGGATGATGCGGGTGTTGATTGGCCGATACCCAGGCACCATGTTTCATCGGTTTATAAAATTTGCCTAAAGGAATATCGAAGCGGCGTGGTAAAAAGCAAGAGACTATTGTTCCGTTGTTGGTGATGGTTCCGGTTTCTATAAAGAAATGGGTAATCTGAATCCAATGCCGGGTGAGCTGGTATACGTATTCGCGAATTGAATTTTGTCCATCTTCTAAAAATTCTGCCCAACCGGTGTAACGTGGCAAAGTCATCATGATTTCAGAAATATTCCCATCAATATGATGTAAGGTAGCCTTTACTGCGCAAATGGCAGGTAATACATTAATGTTGGCTGATTCAGCTGCAACCTGAGCAGGGAGCTGAGTGTTTTGGTTTTTACTTTTGGCAGTTTGCATAACCTAAAAATTAAAAAGTATCCTGGTCGCTGCAAACTGCCAAATAACTCTTTTCAGAGATATAGGAAATGTGGGGCTACCACTCGACCAGGAATATTGTTAAAAATTAATTGTTGTTTTTGGATCTCTGAGATTAAGTGAAAAAATATATTATTTAACAGTTTGCACAACTAATTTAGAAAGAATATCTCAAATCACATAGAAAAATCTTAATTATTAAATTAATTCCCGGTCGCTGCAAACCGCCAATTAATTGTTAACCAGTAATCTTAAGCGATTGAATTAAACCCTGCTGAAGAATAAGGTTAAAGTTAAGAATGACCGGGCTACCAGGAAATGTTCCTGAAATCTCAGCTGTAAATACCGAACCCTTTTCATCTTCCTTATAACTAATTGGTTTTAAAGTAGCTTGATATTGTTGGTTCGAATTTTCAATCCATTTTTGAATTGCTGCTCTTCCAATGTGGTTCTTTCCTTCGTCGAATACTTCGGCATTTTCTGAAAAAAGTGATGAATACGCTACAGCATCATGGTTGTTCTGTGCTTCAATGAGGTCTGTTATAAATTTTGGTAAGTTCATGGTATTTATTTTTAGATTTAACTTATTGTTGTACAAATTTCGGTTGTACTCGCGTGATGCACAAGTAGGGCATTACGATTCGGATAGGGAAAAATTTATCCGTATTGTTTCATTAATGGCCTACATGTATCTTTGTTAGATGTATGAGAAAAAAACTTTTCCCAATTTAAACTGTGGCCTCGATTTAGTTGGAGAGGTGCTTTATGGCAAATGGAAAATTCGGTTATTGTGGTTTATCAACGAGGGTTATTTGCGCCCGAGCGAGCTGCAACGCAAAATACCAGATGCAAGTCGTAGGGTAATCAATATTCAGCTAAAAGAGCTTGAAGATCATGAATTGGTTATCAGAACAATCTATCCCGTGATGCCACCAAAGGTAGAGTATTCGCTTACTGCGTTTGGCAAAACTTTGATCCCGGTGATTGCCGCTATTGGAAATTGGGGAGATGAGTATCAGGACAGTTTGAAGCGTGTAATTCTGAAAGGATATCCACAGTTGGCCTGATTTTTTCTGAGTGAGTATTAACTAAAGTATGCCCAGGTTGATTTAGGTCAGTATTTTAAACTCATTCCAAATGCAACCCAGGCTGATATTGTTGTAATTTTAAACGGTGGGTATGGTGCCTCCATCAATTACAAATTCGGTTCCGGTAAGGTAACTTGCCCTTGGCGAAACAAGAAACCCAACCATTTCCGCCACATCTTCTGGCATGGCTGGTCGGCCGTATGGAATGCCGCCAAGTGCATCCATTACACTTTGTGTGGCCTGTTCTATCGAAATTTCTTTAGTCTGCGATATGCGTTCCATCATTCGCTTTGAGCTGTCTGTCATGATCCAGCCCGGAGAAACCGTTAAAACCCGAATTCCTTTTGGAGCAACTTCGTTAGAAAGGCCCTTGCTGTAATTGATCAGTCCGGCCTTTGCTGCCGCATAGGGTAGTGTGCTTTCATATAAGGGAAGTTTGCCTTGAATAGATGCGATATGGATAACCACACCTGTTTTTTGTTTAATCATTTGCAGCAAAAATGCCCTGTCTAATCTTACTGGCGCTAAAAGATTGGTTTGCAATGTTTCTTCCCAGTGTTCGTCGGTTAAATTGACAAAACCACCAGCCGGAGTTTCTGAACCACCAAGGCTGTTGATCAGGATATCGAGCCTGCCAAATTTCGATAATACCGCTGTTACTACTTTTGCTGTTCCAGCAGGCTTGCTCAGGTCTGCCGAAATAAAATACAGCTTTTCATTGGGCTCTTCAGGCGGGTTTCTTGCAGTGATGATTACTTGTGCCCCGGCGGCCAGTAGCCTTTCGGCAATTGCTTTTCCGGTGCCTTTAGTTCCACCTGTTACCAGGGCAATCTTGCCAGATAGTTCGTTGTTGAAATTAAATTCCCTTTCCATTGTATATATTTTTATACAAAATTCAGGTATACTATAGTTTCCTACAAGTACGGTATTACGATTCAGATAGCGTAAAATTTATCCCTACGCAATTGGCATTTCCGTAATTGCTTTAATTAAATGTTCCCAGGATATTTGCTTTGGTATTATTAAGTAGGCATATGGAATAGGATAAAAATCCAATCATTGGTTGATAAGGATTTAGAATAAGCATGATAAATATCCTCTTAGGGAAAAATGTACAAGACTGTTGTCTGTTTATCCATTCCCTGGGCCTGGCGTTCTCCCCATCTTTGTATTGTAAACAAACAACAAATATTTCAAACCTTAATTTAAAAAAAATAACAATGAAAAATCTAATCTTAATCGGAAGTCTAATCGTGACTTTATTAACAAGCCAATTCGCTTTTTCACAAAGCAAAAGAGTCCCTGCTTCAGCCGGAAGGGCGGAATATATCGAAGTTGAGCCAGGTGTAAAACTTCATGTAACCGATCTTGGCGAGGGTCAACCCATTGTATTGATCCACGGATGGCCACTTAGCGATGAAATGTACCAATATCAATATCAGTATCTGGTAAGGAAAGGTTTCAGGGTAATCGGAATTACACTACGTGGTTTCGGTAAATCAGATAAACCTTATGGGAAGTACAATTTCGATGTTTTTTCTGATGACATTTATGCCGTTCTCCATACCTTAAAAATAGAGAATGCTGTATTGGGTGGCTTTTCTATGGGTGGTGCCGTTACCATTCATTATGTAAACAAGTATAAATCTGCGCATGTGAGCAAACTTGCACTATTTGCGGCAGCTGCTCCATCATGGAAACAACGTGCAGATTACAATTACGGAATATCTGAGGAAGGTGCTGCGGGGCTGATTAAACAAACCATGACCAACAGGGAAGAGCTGATAGGTGGATTAGGTGCAGCATTTGCGGCCAAAGGTACCACACTTCAAAAAAATACAGAGAAATGGCTTGAAAATATCAACTTATCTGCAAGTCCGTATGTAGTTACTGAATCGATTAGTGCCCTTGGTGATCTGGATTTGCGTCCGGTGCTTAAAAACATAACTATCCCTGTAGCCATATTTCAGGGTACAAAAGATCAATTGATTGATTTTACCTTGGCTGAGCAATTGCATAAAGGCTTAAAAAATTCATACATCGTGAAATTCGAAAATAGCGGACATGCACTTTTTGTAGAAGAGATGGATAAATTCAATTCAGCGCTGGAGCAGTTTGCCAAAAAATAATTATAAGATAAGATTACTTGCAGGTTTAAATACCCGCAGGTAATTTTTGCTTTAACCAAATATTGAAATCGTCACCAATAATGGTAATTTTATTTTTTAATCCATTTTATTAACCCTTTCATGAAACAAAGCATTTTTGATGTAAACCTTAAAACCATCGGCATGGTAAATATTGATTTAGAAAGTATTGAGGCCATCAATTCCGAAGCATATAAATCCTACATCAAGGTGCTTTATCTTAATGAAGGATTTGAAATAAAAGTAGACTTTAACGTTTACCACACTACTGGTCCAACGTTATTCTTTATCAGTCCAAATCAGGTACTCAGCATCGAAAAACTTGGCGAGCAATCAGGTCGCCTGGTGTTCTATAACCGCGATTTCTATTGTATACAGTTGCATGATGAAGAAGTTGCGTGTGATGGGCTCCTGTTCAATAACATCAATAATATGCCAATGACGGTGATACCCCAACAGGATGCCACATTTATTGAATACCTGTTTTCCAGGATCGAGGATGAATTTGAACTGAAAGACGGATCGCTGGAAGAAATGATCAGGACTTACCTTAAACAGCTTTTGATTAAGTCTACCCGATTATGGAAGGTGCAGCACCTGGAAGGGGTGATGGCCGCCAGACCGAACAATGACCTTGAGTTTTTTAGGAAGTTTACCCAATTGGTCGAAGCGAACTTTAAAGAAAAGCATAATGTTGCCGATTATGCCGATCTGCTGGTGATAGCCCCCAAAACCCTTACGCATAGGTTCAAGCGGCTTAAGCTTCCTCAGCCAAACGAAATCATCAAAAACAGGATTATGCTGGAGGCAAAAAGATTGCTTATACATACAGACAGAACGGCAAAGGAGATTGCCTATACCCTTGGTTATGATGATCCTGCCTATTTCAGCAGATTGTTTTTTATCAAGACTGGTGAACCTCCATCTGGTTTTAGATCTAAATACCTAAGTATACACGAACCAAAACAGATTTAATCTTCAATGATCTTTTTATGTCATCGAATAAAAATTGAGCACTTTTGTTAGGCATTGCGGCAGCGCTAAAAGAAAAAAATCAAATAATTAAACATGAAAACTAAGCTTATTGTATTGGTGGCCACCCTTATTTTAACATCGGTGAAAACCTTTGCCGGTTGGTACAATATTTACAATTACACAGGTTTAATCGACAGGTATCCGGTTACTTTATCTTTTCAGATAAAAGAAGGCTATTTTGGCGAACCTGCAAAAAAATACTATAATGTTATTGGGGTATATAAATACGATAAACTTAATCATCCCATCAGGCTTGAGGGCGTTTTTAACCAAAGTACCCAAGAGCTTAAAATTTATGAAATTGGGACCAATAACAGGATTTCTGCCACTTTTCACCTTAATTTTTCACCTCAGCAGCTCACAGGTAGCTGGAGCAGTGGTAAAAGTAAACTGAAAGTAAACCTGCGGCTTGTAAACAGACTCAGTGATCGCTCAGATGAAGCGTTCGATAATATCCAGATCCTTCAGTTTCCGTCTTTGCAGCATTATTATTTTATCGGTGTTTATGCCAAAAAGAGCAAATCTAACGACGCGCACATGCGCGAATTAAAGATCATCAATAAGGAAACCAATAAAACCTTTCAGACCCTTAATTTTGAGCCTATCGAAACGCCCACAGGCAATGTTATGACCATCATTTACGATAACATTACGACGGGTAAAGGCAATGATTTTCTGATCTCCAATCAGATCGGCAGGGTTGGTGGATACCTTAACGTGAATTTTAATGTAAAGAACAAACAATTTGTTTTAAATCCGGAACCGGTTGCAGAAGGGTTGTAGAGCAATAAAAAATGCTTCGGATGTCAAAATATTCTTCCTGATCAGTATGCAGGTCTGGTATTTTGGTTGATGAAAAGGAAAAAGGGTGATTTGATTAATAACTAAGATTAAATTGGGTATTTCAGGGCAAATATCAAAGCTGATTTCTTCCCCTTAAAACACCTCCCTTATTGTAAAAATAAAATTTGAGATTAACTTATAAATTAGTTTCAAAATGGAAATATTTATTTCTATATTGCCCGTGGATTTAAAAAATACCTTGCTTTTTCTGAATAAGAAAATGGTGATGTTTCGTCATCGATGAACTAATATTTGACACTCGGCACTACCTGCAATCTTTATGGGGAGAACACGTACTATACGTACGGTTTCGGTTCCATACTCCACGAGTTTAACCGTACGTATAGTACATGTTCTCTGGAGTTGATTGATATAGTCCTATGAAAATACGAAGGATTTTAAATTCGGGCCCTGTTTTATAAAAAAGACAGGGCTTTTTAACTAAATCAAGCTCCAAATGGCAGAAAAACTGAGCCGACAACAAATCTACGACCGTATTCGGGCTACCTCTAAAGAAAGTTATATCCTTGAAGAAATGCAGCGTCTTGGTTTTTGGGAATCATCTGATACGCCAAGTTTACCAGAAGTTTTAATTAAACGGGAACTTGTTGCAAACCAAGAGCTGAACAATCTTTTGGCGCAGGATCGTAAATACCAGAATCAAGAAGCCATGCTAAAAGAAATGCGTAAAGCACGCATGAAATTGGCAAAGGATAAACGAGCATTAACCAAGCAAAAAAACAAACAAAAGAAAGATGATAAGGCTGCAAACTGGACGAATATTCAGCAACAGCAGATTATTTATTTGGGTGATGGGGTTTCAGGTGGCTTAAACCAAACCGAATCTGATGTAGAAACTTTACAGAAATTTAATCTGCCGGTTTTTAATCAAATTGTCGATTTTGCATCAGCCATTGGCGCAGATTTATCCACTTTACGATACTTGCTCTATCAAAGAAAAGTTTCCCGGATCAATCATTACCACACTTTCGAGATTCCTAAAAAAACAGGTGGGAAAAGGCTGATATCAGCACCAAAATCCAAATTAAAAGCTTTGCAACTCTGGGTATTGGAGAACATTTTAAACCGTATTGAAATTAATGACCATGTTCATGGCTTTATCAAAGAACGCTCCATCATCAGCAATGCGCAACCACATCTCGAAAAAGACATTGTTATTAATGTCGATCTAAAAGATTTCTTTCCAAGCATTAGTTACAAGCGTGTAAAGGGGTTATTCAATAAATTGGGCTATTCAGAACAACTTGCTACGGTGTTTGGCCTAATTTGTACCTATGCAGAAACAGAACATGTAGAAATGGATGGCGTATCTTATTACGTGCAAAAAGGAGATCGTGTGCTACCGCAGGGTTCTCCGGCCAGTCCGGCAATTAGCAATTTAATCGCTTTTAAACTTGATAAGAAAATTAAAGGATTAGCATCGAAATTCAATTTTGTTTATACCCGGTATGCTGATGATTTAAGTTTTTCAACATCGAAAGAGAACGAAAAAAATATAGCTGGTTTACTGTTTTTTCTCAAAAAAATTATAGAATCAGAAGGTTTTACCATGCACCCTGCGAAAACGCATATCATGCGAAAAGGCAACCTGCAGAAAGTTACAGGCATTGTTGTAAATGAAAAATTAAATGTTCAGCGAGATCAACTGCGCAAATTTAGAGCGCTTTTGCACAATATAGAATCAAATGGTTGGAACGGACAGAAATGGGGTAATGCTAAAAACCTGATTAATGCTGTAGAGGGTTACATCAATTTCGTGAAAATGGTAAATAAGAGCAAAGCTGCTGCTTTTAAAGTTCAGCTCGAAAATATTGTTGCTAAATATGGTTATCCAGCTATCGAGAAAGAGCTTGTTGAAGTTAAAATTGAAACTATTATAGCTGAAATAGTGACTGAGGTTAAGTTGGAAACTCCCATAAAACCATCAAATGATGCCAAACAGTACGATTGGTGGAACATTCTTTAAACGTTTTGTATGAAACTCATTAAACAAAGTAAATTATTTTTTAAAGAAGGGAAATCTGATAAGGTATATGAGATTGATCTTTGCGAGCTTTCTGCAAACGAATTCTTAGTGAATTTTAGATACGGTAGAAGAGGAAGTACACTTAAAGAAGGAACTAAAACACCTGCTGCATTGCCTTTGGCCAATGCTGAGGTGCTTTTTGCAGAATTAGAAAACGAAAAACGCAAAAAAGGTTATCAAACCGAAACGGAAGTATTTATGGAACTCCCATCCTTAGATATGGTTGAGCCCGATACTTTAAATGGTACAATTTTGCAGCGCCTGCAAGATGCTATAGTAGGTAGAAACAGTTTCAGAACGGAATGGAAAACCAGTCGGGTAATTTGGAAAGCCGGCATGTTAAACGTGCAGGAGGCTATTCCTTTTATTATCAAGTTGGCAACAAGAGGGAACGAAATGCAAACTTACGCGGCTTTGTATGCGTTAACAAAATTAAATGCGGTTACAGCCGGGCCACTGTTTATGGCTTTGGCTAATAATATTAAACAAAAAAGTCATATCATAAACATGGCTTTTGAGGGACTCCTGGCGATTACTAAGGATGCGGAACAACAAAAAATCAGCAATCAGTTATTAGAAAAGCTACCTGCAGAAATAAGGTATGCTGTAGAAACGAACAATTTAGAATTGCTTAAGGATACTTTAGATCAAAATTTAAAAGATAAAGCGGTAGATTATTTTACCACCCTTTATTTATTATGCAAAGTGCAGCCAACTTTGTTGCCTATACTTAATGGTATATTGAAAGCCTGCCCGTACAAACCACCGTTTTTTAAACATTTGAGGGCAATTTACAAGCTGGCGCAGTTAAGAAACGATGTAACAACTTTGGCTATTTTATTTTATGGTTTCGAGAAACAACCCGCTATGTTTAGGCGAACATATTCGCTTGATTCTAATTACAGGCAATATTTAACCGCTATAGACCTCACGGTTAAGGTAGGTGCAGAACTTAAAAACAAGGATAGTAAGCTCGCATTTTCGCAATACACTAAAACCTATTTTCAGAAAAATGCTGTCGAATTTCTTAAAAGTGCCGGAGCAACTAAAAATGCATCAGCCTATTTAAAACTTGCAGTTAATACTTTACTGCAATATAAAGAAAAAGATTATTCTATTGCTGAAGAGAAGCCATTAAGCGAATATGGCCGGTATAATTATAAAACGAAACAATACACTTATTTAATTGTCAATTATCCCGAATGTTCGGAATCATTACTGCTTTCTACCATCCTTTTTGGGAATGATCCGAAGCGCCAATTGCAATCTAATTTAAAGTTTATAATCAACAGTAGAACGGTAACCAGCCCTGATTACTATTACAATGCAGCCAATGTTCGAGCGGTAGCTGCCAGATCAAATACAGGTTTTAATCATGACAACGGTGTTTCGGTAATTGATGCGGCTAAGAATATTTTTAAAAGTTTATTTGGTAAGAAAAATGTAACACCACCACCTCTGCCAGTGGTTGAGCAAGATACTACTCCAAAAACAGCGGTAAAAAGTGTGTCGCGTTTGGAGCTGTACCCTGAGCTTTGGGATGCTATGCCTCAAGCTTATATACAATTGTTGATGCAAGCTGAGATGAATAGAATACATCTTTTTGCTTACGAAAGGTTAACGGCTCATCCACAATATGAAGAGATTATCCAGCGTTTTGATGAACGCTCGATTTTGCAATTGCTAAATAGTAAATTCGATTTACCAAATCAGTTCGGATTTGAAATACTGAAAAACGAAGAAAGCAAGCTGGCTCAAAACCCTGTTTTTGTAGCCGAAATATTGGCTTGCAATAGTAGCGACGCCAGGCTTTGGGCGCAAGAATTGGTTAGCCGGAATATCGGATTGTATTTTAATGATATTGAATTTTTGTTGATTGTGTTATTCAACGCTCAAGAGGAATGCAAAAATTGGATCAATGAAACATTACAGAAAAATCTGTTTTCTGAAGATAGGAAGCAGGCTGTTTTGGGTAAAGTGATTACCGAACTGCTTCACTTTGAAAATACAGACGAGAACAATCTTCAAGCTAAAAATGCTATTGATCGTTTAGGTTTATTTGCTGAAACGCAAATGGAAAGATTGAGTTGGAGTATTGTAGAGCAGTTAATATCGTCGGTGTTGAATGCGAATAAAATTTTGGCGACGAAAATATTACTGCATAAGGTTAAAAAGGTTTCTCCAACGGAAATTCCGATTTCTTTAACAAAAATGTTATTGCTTAGTGAATTTCCTGAAGTTCGCGATGGTGGTATCGAGCTATTAAATCAATATCCTGAACATTTTGTTGTTGAAAATATCCAATTGTTATTCAGCCTGATTGATAGTGGCGATGAGAAAGTTTTGGATGCTGTATTTAAAATTATCGGGAAGTTATTTGCTCATCAATCCGAAATTGGGAATACTATTGTGCCACATTTTGCTTATGCTTTGATGCGTAAAGAGAAGTTTGAAGGTGCACATACGAGGTTAAGCGAATTTTTACTGCAAAATTTAAAGCCGTATTGGAGCAGTGGCTTACAACCAAAAGAGATTACAAAACTAATTCATGCCCAATACCGGATTAGTCAGTTGGCAGGCTATGAAATTCTGAAAGCTTATGGTAACCCGGATCGTTTTTCTTTGCGGCAGATTATTTCTTTTGGTAGTCATGAAATCCTTGCCATCCGCCAATGGAGCTGGAATTATTTCAAGCAACATGTATCACGAATCAGAGCGGAGAGGAATCAATCACTTTACCTGTTAGATTCGAAATGGGAGGATACCAGGGCTTATGCTTTTCATTTTTTTAAAACTGAGTTTACTGAAGCAGATTGGGACCCAGATACTTTAATTGCGATTGTAGATTCGATCAGACCAGATGTTGAAAGCTTTGGCAAGGAAATGATTACCCGGTTTTTCAATGCAGCACATGCCTTAGATTATTTAACGAAATTAAGCGAGCATCCAAGTGTAAATGTTCAGGCTTTTGTAAGTAGCTACCTATCCATGTACGCTAAAGATAAACCTGATTTGCTGCGGGAGTTAACGTTTTACTTCCGTTCGGCACTTACCCGTGTTAACAAAGGTAGGGTTGCAAAGGATCGTATTTTTAACTTTCTACATCAGGAATCGATAAAGAATGCGGAAACTGCAATTTGGACAATAAGTATTTTGGATGATGTTTCAGCACAATCAACCATTCAGGATAAGGCTGTTTGTATCGATATTTTAACAAAAATTAAAACGCAATATCCTGATTTGGATATGCATCTCATCATCAAAAACGAAGCGCATGTTATTCAATTATAAATATAGCGGAAATACTTCCATCAGTAATGATGCGAATGAAACAGCAATGCGTTTTGCGCCTGATGCACTGCGTGATCCAACTTTTTTTGTTGGAAAATTAAATAAAAAGATTGCGTTTCGTGAGGCAATATCTGCATTACATGATGTAGTTGTTTCCGACCTTCGTTACAAACCGAAAGATAAAGCTGAATATAAAGCCTGGGCAGAAGAACAGGAAAAACTTTGGTTAGGCGAATACATGGCTGGTTTCCAGATTGAACAGGTGAGAAATCGCATTGAAGAAATTAGAAATGATTTAAAGCAGATTTATCGGGAAAAAGATCGGGTACTCGGGCCATTTAACAAAGCAAAGAGTAGGTACTTCGATTACTTGTATAAAAATGATCGCGATGCATGGGTTGTTCTTGATCCTGTGATTACTGTTCATCCTGATGAGTTGTTTTTCGAATGTTTTAGTCAAGATGAGTCTTCATATGGCAAGCTAAGCTGTAACTATAATGTGTTTACAGAAATTAATGAATTTAAATGTGGTACGACCAATATTGATTACTCTGCAGAATTATATGGCGAATTTCAAAAAATAAGGGGTTATAAGGATACCTCATTTAAAATTGATCCTTCGGGGTTTGAGGCAAAAACCACTAACGAAGAGGTTTATAAAGAAGTTAAAATAGATTTACCAGATTCGTGGGTGAGGGGCTTTTTACAGGTAAGTGCAGCAATGACTTTGCCCGCAACTACATTCGAATTGCACCCGATGGATGTTTTTAGTCTTTGCCAATACTTACGCCGTTTTAAAGAAACTGCTGGGCCACGTGCTTTACGGTTTATTTTAGCGCCAGGCCAACCAGTACGACTGGTTATTGAGCCTTGGTATGAAACCTTAACTTTCCATCGCTCTATTTATACCGGTTCGGAGGAAAAGACAATCAGAATTTGGGGCAGAAGAAGGTTGATGATTCTGGAACGTTTAATTCCGATTGCAAAAAGTTTTAAAGTGGTTTTATTGGGTTCTGGTTTGCCTTCTTTTTTTATGGCCGATTTAGGCGATATGACTTTTACGCTTGGATTATCAGGCTGGACAAATAACGACTGGAGCAGGGCTGGTAATTTCGACTTAATGGCACCTCGTGGAAATGTAGATATACTAACCAAACAACAGGTTTTTACTACTTTAAAAGAAACCTGGTTTGCATCGACAGCAGATATAACAACAAAAACCGGATTAAGCGCTGCTGTGGTTTCGTCGGCGTTAACAGCTTACACACAGGCGGGGCGTGTAATTTACGATTTGAAACAGGGTGTTTATCGTGTAAGAGAGCTAAGCCAGGAACCGCTTGATTATACTGCTTTACGTTTTGGTAGCGAGCAAGAAAAAATTGCGAACGAATTTATAGCGAAAGATCATGTGAAAATAGCCACCAAAATAGAAAATGATGTACTGGAAATAAAAGGCAAAGTAAAAACTAAAAATGAAACTTTTAGTACGCTGGCTTTGATTGATAAAGATCAACGTTTAATAGATGGTGCTTGCGAGTGCGCTTTTTATCTAAGCAATAAACTTAAAAAAGGACCTTGTGAGCATATTTTGGCAACGAGAATGATGTTGCAGAATAATGCGGTTAAAGTTGCAGCTAACTAAAAAATATTTTCATTGAGGTGTATCTATCAGCTGGCAATAACAGATGTCTAAAATCAGGTACCGCTCCCGTGCATGCTCAAACGTTAAGTTAAGCGTTTTTAACCACAGATGCACACAGATAAACACGGATTTTCATATCTGTGTGCATTCTTTCTATCTGTGGTTAAATTATTATTACTTGTGCCGAACTCCTAGCTTAATAAAATAAGCCTAATATTTTTTCTCCTTCGATACCTTAAGCATTGCAAATAGGTTTGGCGTTCTCCACTTCAGTTCGGAGATCAGCGTTGCCAAAAATATCATTCCGCCTCCAATCAATAACCTTGAAGTAATTTCTTCGCCCAAAATAAAGTGTGCCGCGAAAGCGCCGAAAATAGGTTCGAAAAGATAAATGATGGACACCCTTTCGGCGCTAATGTACTTTTGCGAAATATTCGATATGGTGTACATGTATGCTGTTGAAAATAGTGCGCAAAAAATAATGCCAATCCAAAATGTTTCCTGCTGAGAAATCCAGGTGGCGTTTCCTTGAATAAACGTTAATAGAAAAGTTAATATGGCACAAGTGGCAAACATAGGTACAATGGTTGGGATAATATCGCCTGCCATCGATTCCTTTTCGATCTGGATTAAATATATGGCGAAACAAAAAGCACCGATAATGGTATATAAATCGCCGGTTCCAATACTGAATTTATCAGTAACGGATATTACAAAAAGGCCAATTAAAGCTGTTAATGCCGCAATCCATATTTTAAGTACTGCAGGTTTTCGATAAATAATAAGTTTAATCACCGGAATCATTACAACGGTTATTCCAGCTACAAATGAACATTGTGATGCTGAAGTATGTGTAATGCCCAGTGTTTGCAAATAAATGCCTAGTACCAGCGGAATAGCCAAACCGGCGCCTTTTTTAATAGTGGTCAAATCGAGCTTTTTTACGTATTTCCAAAAAATAACCGATAGAACCATTGTGGCGAGTAAAAAACGGTAGAACAAAAACAGAACAGGCTGGTGCTGCCCGATTGCAAGTTTGGTAACAGAAAATGAAATTCCCCAGAACGCGGTACCCAGTATCAATAAGATCAAAAAGAGGTTTCTTTTTTCCATTAGGATACTTTTAATTCATTATCGTTAAGCAATACTTTTTTCATCATCAAATCTGTTTGCTCATCATCTCCAAGCCAAAACTTATGTTTGCCGAAAGGGGTAAAGCCATTTTTTTTGTAAAATCTTAATGCCCTGTAATTTTCTTCCCATACGCCTAGCCATACATAACTGGCTTGTATTTCAAGCGCAATATCAATGGCTTTTTGGTAAAGCAACTGACCAACTTTTTGACCGTAAAATGCTTTCAAAAGGTAAATACGTTCAATTTCAAGTGCATCAGGGTTTTGTTTTTCAGTTTGCGCTTGCCCAATGTTGATCTTTAAATAGCCAATAGCTTTTCCATCAAGCAGTGCGAAATAAAACTGAGAATCCTGATTGTTCAGTTCCCCTTTCAGTTTTTCTTCTGAAAAACCTTTTTCGAGGTAATCTTTCATGTTTGCTTCTGTATTTACGTCTGCGAAAGCTTCAGAAAATGTGGTTCTCCCGATCTCCTGTAATTTTTTGATATCAGCTAGTGTTGCCCTTTCGATTATGATCTGCTCCATGGCACGAATGTAACAACTCTTTAAATGTAATAAAATGCTATTTTTTCATTTATTAATACGTATTTTGCATTAATGGATCTTCAGCGAATCAAGTATTTTTTGGCCCTGGCAGAACAGCTTCATTATTGGAAAACGGCTGAAAAGGTAAATATCACGCAGTCAGCCCTAACCCGCCAAATTCAGTCGCTCGAAAATGAATTGGGTCTGCAGCTCTTCGAACGTAATAAGCGTAATGTGAAGCTCACTCCGGCGGGTAAATTCTTAAAAGAAAAATGGGAAGTCGAGTTAAGTGAGCTCGAATATATCCATCAGTTTGCAAAACAGATCCATTTAGGCGAGCGGGGAACCATTACCATTGCACATCCTGATTCCATATCAGCTTCTATCATGCCCGATATTTTAGCTAGGATAACGCAGGCATTTCCACAGCTTCAAATTAAGCTGGTGCAGGTTTTATATGAAAATCAACTGGATTTTCTAAAGAACTATAAAATTGATCTGGCCATTACGAGGGATATTACCAGTGAGCAGGGGATTAAATCAAAAAAAATCTACTCCGATCACCTGGCGCTGGTGGTTCCGTTAGCACATTCTTTTAAAAGATTTGAAGATTTATCTACGGAGCGCCTTAAAGCACAAAAATTTATCCTGCCCACTAAGGATGAGGGTAGTAGCTATAGCGAGATTATTCAGGCACTTTTCAAATCTTACGATTTTGTTCCTGATGTATTTCTACATTCAGAATTTGGATCTACGATTATTGCACTCGTACGCAAGGGATTGGGAATAGCCATTTTACCTGATTCTTATATGCACCATCAAAGCCCCGGTTTACGGTTTATTCCATTGCCTTTTAAAACCGATATACTGATTAATTGGCGGGCCGATGACCATAATCCTGTGCTTGCGAATATTTTAAAGCTTGTTTTTGGTGATTAAATAAGATATACCCTGTTTAATCAGGAACTTTAAATCACAAATAATTGTTAATCAGCATTTAATGCTTGCATTTTTTCATCCAGTTAGGCCATAGCAGGGTATCCTCGTTCTACTCAAATCCGGCCTAACAAATTTTTCGGGTTCCACTGACCCAGCCAACCCACTGGCTTCGAAAGGAAAATTTTCAGCCGGTGTTTTTTGTTTTTTCATGGGGCTTTATGTTTTCAACGGCATTCAAGCTAGCTGCGCTGGTCTTTTTGACACCAAAAAGAAAGAGCCAATCGGCGGCGGCGAGCCGAGGCAAGACTGGGCCTAGGGCAAAAGAAACCAATTATGCGCCCTTCATATTGATTTTTATAAAGTAAATTATCCCTCAGGATGATAATATTTTTTTGTTTATCCTTGATTTAATAACATAGGATTCCGCCTGCACGGGGATGGCGACCAGACTAATGGGTTGCCATTGGTAGTTTGTCGAAGGATCAGCTTTAAATTCGTTTTGACAGCCCTACGGGACAATTTGTATAAGTTCTCATTTTAAACAGTTTCTTAAACTGTGCTTGTATTTTAACATCTCCTGCATTCATTTTTAATCAAAAAAAACTTTTATAGCAGTATATAATTTACAATTTTTAAGCAAAAAAAGCATTCAGTTTAAATAACTTTGTTTTTCAATGAAAAAAATCAAGAAATCGATTTAGCTTGTTTTAAACCAAATAATTTAAAATGCTTTTAATTATTCTCAACATTATTTTTTGCATCTCGTTTTTAGGCTTTGCCTATGTAAATTTAAATGATAACGATGCTTTTCTTTGGGTATCTATCTATTTAAGTGCCGCAATATGCTGCGGATTGGCTGCGGCGGGTAAATTTTATCCTTTCGTGTATCTGTTTTTAACTGCCTTCTACTTAATTTATGCTGCTATCCTGTTCTTCGCAAAAGATGGTGTGCGAGATTGGGTTACCAAATACAGACGCGAGAGCCTTGTGCAGAGCATGCAGGCCACAAAACCTTACATCGAGCAAACAAGAGAGTTTTTTGGCCTGTTGATTATTGCGGGGGCGTTGTTGATTAATTATTTTGTTTCGGCGGGTATCACCAGCTAATAGATTTAGATACTTTATGAAAGGTGATGATAGGATGGCTATCCAAAAAGCTTTATCAGCTATAGTAAAAAGCAATGTAACAGCAGATGGCCAAAATTGGTTGGAAAGTATAACACAATCCGCTGATCAAAGCAATAAGATCAGTCAGGCATTTGTGATGGTGCCGCGCAAAACCGGGAAAACGCTAATTCAACTTAACGAAGAGCAAAAGGTTTTAATAGAAGAGGCTGGGATCAGTTATATTAGCAACTGGACTATCGATAGGCTTTGTCGCGTTTGGTTGCTGAGCACATTAAATTCAATAGACCAGGAAAAACTTTACACAACCGTGGATCGGTTATTCCTGTCGGCGGAAATGAATGAGGCGGTGGCTTTGTATTCGGCCTTGCCGTTTTTAGCTCATCCTGAAATTTGGGTGAAACGATGTGCTGAAGGAATCAGGAGCAATATCGGGTCCGTTTTGGAAGCGATAATGGAAAACAATCCCTATCCTTCAGAAAATCTGGATGAAGCGGCCTGGAACCAATTGGTGCTGAAAGCATTTTTTACCGAAAAAAATATCAAGCTCATTATCGGTTTAGATAAACGGGCCAATCTGGAACTTGCATTAACTTTGATTGATTATGCAAAAGAACGTTGGGCTGCAAAACGGGCGGTAAACCCACAGCTTTGGCGCTTGATTGGCAAATTTATCAATGCTGAAATTTTTGAGACCCTTAAAATCGGTTTGCAGCATTACGACCAAATTGAGCAACGCGCTATTGCGCTTGCTGTTGCACAGTCTGAATATCAGCCGGCAAAAGATTATATTAACACTTTTCCTGAACTTAAGTTGGCCCTCACAGAAGGAACCTTAAACTGGGATTCATTTTAACCATTAGAAATTCAAAATAGAAATATATGTGTTGCAGTAGTTCAATTGAAAGAGATAAAGCATTGATGGGGGAGCCTGAAGCGTTCGATATCAGTGCGGTAAAGGGAATGAAATTCTTCGACCCACATGTTCACATGACTTCGAGAACGACCGACGATTACCAGGCGATGGCCGATGCAGGAGTTGTTGCTTTAATAGAACCCGCATTTTGGCTGGGGCAGCCACGTACAGGATTGGATAGTTTTAGAGATTATTACAGTAGCCTGATCGGCTGGGAGCGCTTCCGTTCTTCTCAATTTGGCATTAAACATTATTGCACCATTGGGCTTAACTCAAGAGAAGCCAATAACGAAAGCCTGGCAGAGCAGGTAATGGAAATATTGCCCTTGTTTATCTATAAAGAAGGTGTAGTTGGCATAGGCGAAATCGGTTTCGACGATCAGACTGCAGCCGAAGACAAATATTACAGATTACAACTTCAGCTTGCTAAAGAAGCAGGTTTACCGGTTCAGGTACATACACCGCACCGCGATAAGAAAAAAGGCACACAACGCAGTATGGATATTGCTTTGGAGCATGGCCTTGATCCTTATAGCGTAATTATCGATCACAATAACGAAGAGACAGTAAAAGAGGTTTTAGATAGAGGCTTTTGGGCTGCTTTTACCATTTATCCGTTTACTAAAATGGGTAACGAACGCATGGTAGAAATTGTAAAACAATATGGTCCGGAACGTATTATGGTAAATTCTGCTGCTGATTGGGGCATCAGTGATCCTTTAGCCGTACCAAAAACCGCTGCTTTAATGAAAATGCGTGGTTTAAGCGATGAGGCTATTGAGCTGGTTACTTACCGCAATGCCATTACCGCATTTGCTCAGAGCGGACAGTTGGATGAAGCCGATTTTAATGCGCAAAATAATGTAGATCTTACCGAGAAATTCGAAGGCAATACCATTTTGCGTGGCGGACAACAGCCAAGAACGGATAAATCATCTATCATTATCAGCTAAAGTATTGAAAAAAATAATTGTCTATCTGCGCATGATGCGCCCTGCCAATATTGTTACATCAGTAGCCGATATTTTAGCAGGAATTGCCATTTCAGGTGTCTTAAGCAGTGGGCTCTCCATTCCGTGGTTATCTATTGTGTTTTTGGCCGCATCAACAGCCTGTTTGTATGGAGGAGGAATCGTTTTTAACGATGTTTTTGATGCCGATCTCGATAAAATAGAACGTCCGGAGCGAGCCATTCCAAGCGGGCTGATCAGCTTAAAAAATGCAACCATTTTAGGTAGCCTGTTACTTTTGGGCGGTATTGCATTAGCTGCATTAAATAGTTTAACATCGGGATTATTGGCCCTTTTGGTGGCTGTTTTCGCTTTGCTTTATAATAAATTCGGTAAACACCATTCTTTTTTCGGCCCCTTGAATATGGGCTTATGCCGTGGATTTAACTTGCTACTGGGTTTGAGTATTGTGCCAGCAATGCTTTGCAGTCATTATTATTTGGCCATTATTCCGGTAATTTATATTTTTTCCATCACCATGACCAGCCGCGGCGAAGTTCACGGAGGCCATGCTAAAAACTTATATCTGGCTGCCTTTCTGTATGCAATCGTAATCTGCGCTATTGCTTATTTTGCTTTTGTTAACGATAGATTGCTGTGGTCGCTGCTGTTTCTGGTTCCATTTAGCTTTATGATTTTCAGGCCACTTTTAAAAGCAATAAAGGAGCCTATCGGTAAAAATATAGGCGGGGCGGTAAAAGCTGGCGTAATTTCACTTATTTTGATGGATGCAGCCTGGGCCGTAACTTTCGATGCCCTGATTTTGGCATTTATAATTGCAGCTTTATTGCCGTTATCGATGTGGCTATCTAAATTATTCGCCGTTACTTAACTATCAAACACACACAAATTGATATGGAACATTTACATCAATCCTTTACCGTACAATATAATTATAATGTTTTCTTTACTTCATCGCTTTTTTTGCCTGAAAACGAACTGTTGAACAGTTTTTTAGTTAACCTAAATCCGGCTGTCGCAGTAAAGAAAATCTTGTTTGTAATAGATGAAGGTGTAGCAAATGCACACAAAGACCTTAACACCCAGATTAAAACATATTTTTCAAAATACCCTCAAACGCAACTGGTTCAGGATATCCTGATCATTCCAGGAGGAGAGCAGGTGAAAAACGATACCAGATATTTTGATCAGGTGTTGGAAGCCATCAATGTTCATGGGATCGACAGGCATTCGTTTGTTGCTGCCATTGGTGGTGGTGCTGTGCTCGATATGGTGGGCTACGCGGCTACTGTTGCACACCGTGGTATTAAACACATCAGGATTCCAAGTACTGTGCTTTCGCAGAACGATTCGGGCGTTGGCGTGAAAAATGGAATTAATTATTTCAATAAAAAGAACTTTTTGGGCACTTTTTCGCCACCGGTAGCTGTTTTTAACGATGAAGTGTTTTTAAGCACTTTATCTGATCGCGATTGGCGTTCAGGTATTGCTGAAGCAATTAAAGTAGCATTGATTAAAGACCGCGGGTTTTTCGAGTGGCTGGAAGCAAATGCCACGGCGCTTGCACAGCGGGATATAACGGCCATGAACTACCAGATCTGGAAATGTGCAAAACTCCATATGGAGCATATCCGCAGTGCCGATCCTTTTGAAAACGGTTCGGCCCGTCCATTAGATTTTGGTCATTGGAGCGCCCATAAACTAGAATACCTGACCAATTTTGAAGTGAGGCATGGTGAAGCGGTTGCTATGGGGATTGCCTTAGACGCGGTATATTCAAATTTATCGGGCAGGATCAGTGCCGAGGATGCACAGAGGATAATCACCCTGATTCAGCAACTAGGTTTTGAATTAACGCATCCTTTGTTACAGGTTACCGAAGGTAATAGCCCGATTTTGCAGGGACTGGAAGAGTTTAGGGAGCATCTTGGTGGAGCGCTAACCATCACCTTACTTACAGGCCTGGGTAGTGGAGAGGAAGTTCACGAAATTGATGCCGACATTTTAAAACAAGCTGCCGAAATCTTAACTAACCAAACTGCTATTATTCAACATTAAGCTATGAAATTAACTTCCGGACATTTAACTTTCTGTACCAATATTTATGCAGGCGAAAACTGGATGGCACATTTTGCCGTGTTGAAAGATAGTTTTCCGGTATTGAAAGCGCAATTGTCGCCAGAAGCACCTATGGGTATAGGTTTGCGCCTTTCCAATCTCGCCAGTATCGAATTGTTGCAAGAAAATCACCTGGAAACATTTAAACAGTGGCTTGCGCAGGAAGGTGGATACGTTTTTACCATGAACGGATTTCCATATGGCGGTTTTCATCATACCAGGGTTAAAGATCAGGTACATGCACCCGATTGGACGACGAGAGATCGCGTTGAATATACACTTCGTTTAGCAGAAATTCTTTCGCAGTTACTCCCCGAGGGTATGGACGGCGGTATTTCGACCTCGCCATTAAGCTACAAACCTTGGTTTAAAGATGCTTTGGAAAGAGAAAAAGCAACAGTTACTGCCAGCACACATATTTTGGAAGTTGCAGAAGGTTTAGCAATAATATATAAAAAAACAGATAAAATTATCCACCTTGATATCGAACCGGAACCTGATGGTTTTCTCGAATCAGGTCCCGAATTTATAAACTGGTTTGAAAACGAGCTTTTACCAATTGGAAAAACCTATTTTTCGGATCGACCGGGTTTAAACGCCAATGAAGCAGAAAACCTGATCAAAATGCATATCCGTTTGTGTTATGATGTTTGTCATTTCGCAATTGGTTACGAACCTCATATAGCCATCATCGATGAACTGCAGGAGAAAAGCATTCAGATTGGAAAAATCCAGATCAGTGCCGCATTAAAAGCTAAAATACCTTCATCTGTTTCTGAAAGAAAAGCCGTATTGGATCAATTAGGCCGTTTTGATGAACCTACTTACCTCCACCAGGTAATTGCACGAAAAAATGATGGTTCGCTATTGCGTTATCCTGACCTTGCTGATGCATTGGCGGAGGGAGAAAATCCTGAAGTAGAAGAGTGGCGTGCACATTTTCATGTACCCATTTTTGTTGAAGATATGGGTTTGATCCAATCTACACAATCGGATATTACCGAGGTATTGAACTTGCAAAAAAGTAAGCCTTTTACCGCGCATTTAGAAGTAGAAACCTATACCTGGGAAGTTTTACCAACAGCTTTAAAAGCCCCTTTGAACGATTCAATTATCAGGGAACTGGCTTGGGTTAAAAATTTATTAGAAAAATAGAACATGCATAAAACCGTTGTTATCGATATCGTAGCCTTATCTGCTTCCGTAATTGGGGCGCATACGCCATTTCTTCAGCAATATATTGCAGAAAACCATTTAACTACCATAGAACCATTATTGCCGGCAGTTACAACGGCTGTGCAATCGAGTTATCTCACTGGTAAATATCCTTCAGAGAATGGTATTGTGGGCAATGGATGGTACGATCATGCTGATGCTGAAATTAAATTCTGGAAGCAGTCTAACAAACTGGTGAATGCCGAAAAAATATGGGATCAGGCTAAAAAAGAAGATCCGAATTTTACCTGTGCCAATATGTTCTGGTGGTACAACATGTATTCAACAGCCGATTTTTCGGTAACGCCACGTCCGAATTACCTTGCCGATGGCCGTAAATTGCCGGACTGTTATTCGCAACCTGCCGAATTACGCGACCATTTACAGGCTAAACTAGGGCAATTCCCCTTGTTTCAGTTCTGGGGGCCTGGCGCAAATATTAAATCAACAAAATGGATTGCAGATGCTTCGATGGAAACTGAAAAGCTGCACAATCCTACGCTTACCTTAATTTATTTACCCCATTTAGACTATTGCCTGCAAAAGTTTGGCCCTGAAGTAGATAAAATCAGTGCAGAGCTGAAAGAAATCGATCAGGTGGTAGAAGAATTGGTGCGTTTTTACGAAAGCAAGGGCGCGCGCATCATTTTACTTTCCGAATATGGCATTGCACCTGTAAATAAGCCAATCCACCTTAACCGTTTGTTCAGGGAAAACGGTTTGATCCAGATCCGTGAAGAAAGAGGGCTGGAATTGCTTGATCCAGGTGCTTCAAAAGCATTTGTCGTAGCCGATCATCAGGTAGCACATGTTTATATCAACGATAAAAGTGTAACCGAGCAGGTAAAAGCCTTATTGAAAAATGTACCTGATATTGAATTGGTGCTTGATCAGGCAGAACAGGAGAAACATCACATTAATCACGAACGTTCGGGCGATCTGGTTCTTACCGCGAAAGAAAACAGTTGGTTTACCTATTATTTCTGGCTGGATGATGCCAAAGCACCGGATTATGCGCGGGTAGTTGATATCCATAAAAAACCAGGTTACGATCCTGTAGAAATGTTTATGACTTCTAAATTGAGGGCAGGGTATAAACTTTTAAGGAAAAAGGCTGGGTTTCGGTATGTAATGGACGTAATTCCACTCGATGCTACGCTGGTGAAGGGATCGCATGGCAGCATTAATGTAGCCGATCAATTTAAACCTGTTCTGGTTACTTCAAAGGTGATCGATAAAACCTTACAAGCACCAGATATTTATCAGGTGATTTGGGATAGTTTAACTGTTTAAAAAAGAATGATGTTCTGCTGATCTGATCGCTATCGAATCAGCAGAACGGTCGTATTTAAGAAGGATCTTGTTGAGTTCAAATAAATTGAGCTTTTTAAGAGCCTTAGCTACAAGATTATTATTATTCCCTGACGAAACGGTATCCACAACCCTCAATACAGGGAGGGTTAAGTTGAAACGATTTTGCCGAAACTTTGTAATAATAAGTCAACGGCATTTTGTAAGTGTTGCTGTAAACCTCCATTTTTACACTGTCCAAAATCCTGAATGAAAATAAATCCGGAAGGGCATCGCCTTCGAATTTACCGGCTTTATCTGCCGATTTGCTTAGAATAAGATATTTGGCCTGGCCGCTTACCTTTTTATATCTGCCACTTCCATCACCAGGGTCCTGCATCATTTCGATGAGTTTCCACTTACCATAAACTTCACCGGGCCCATCATTATCTTTATCGGTTTTTTTGCATGATACATACAAAAGGCATGCTATAGCCAGAAGGAGTAATATCTTTTTCATAAAGCTTTAATTTATAGCTTATACGGTACTGAACTCAAAAACGCTACTTAAGAATTGTCTTTTGTTAATTAAACATTTTTCTAAATGCCAATGGTGAAACCTTGGTTTTTGCCTTAAAGAGTTTGTTAAAAGATTGCGAATGTTCAAAGCCCAGTTCGTAGGCTACTTCGCTCACCGATAAACTGGTGCCCGATAGTTTTTCCTTTGCTTTCTCGATCAGTTTTTGATGGATATGCTGTTGTGCGTTCTGTCCTGTTAGCGAACGGAGCAGATCGCTTAAATAACTTGGCGAAATGTTTAAATGATCGGAAAGATACTGCACAGTTGGTAAACCCTTTAGTATTGGCATTCGATCATTAAAATAAGCTTCCAACAATTCTTCCAATTTTTGCAAAAGATCGTTGTTAAGTACCTTGCGTGTAATAAACTGGCGTTTGTAAAAACGGTTGCTGTAATTCAACAGCAATTCGATCTGTGTAATGATCACATCCTGACTAAAATCGTCAATTCTGCTGTTCAATTCTTCTTCAATACTCTTAAAAATAGCAATAATAGTTGCCTTTTCCTTCTCTGATAAGTGCAATGCTTCGTTAGCCGAATAAGAAAAGAAACCGTAACTTTTGACTTTTTTGGCGATAGGGTACGACAATAAAAAATCAGGATGGATCAATAAGGTATATAGTGAGCAAACACTTGATTCTAAATCCTGCTCATGACCGATAATCTGGTTCGGAGCAGCAAACAACAAACCACCCTCATCAAAATCATAATAACTCTGCCCGTATTTTAGCCTGCCGCTTAATTTTGGTTTGTAAGAGATTTTATAAAAGTTAAGGATGTGCGAATTTGGCTGTCCGCTCATTTCAACCGGGTGATTTTCATTATTGATCAGGCTGATAAGCGGATGTTTTGGTTGTGGCAG
>Ga0307405_10000040_pt1 | contig 83273 bp, 92 predicted proteins | sample 322Cmetagenome_2_FD_203311 | JGI IMG/M metagenome (GOLD analysis project Ga0307405, IMG submission 203311) | Maize rhizosphere microbial communities from greenhouse at UC Davis, California, United States - 322HYB-C-1 | ecosystem: Host-associated > Plants > Roots > Rhizosphere > Soil | place... | reverse complement strand
CTGCCAATAAAGGTCTTGGCAAAGTCTCTGTCTTTCAAGAAGGAACGGCAGACAATTTCGATTATAATTATTGGTGTTCGCCTGTAGGCAATGCTTCGGCAGCTACAGGAAATGAAAATTTCGGAATATCAATGATTCATCAGCCCACGACGGTTACTGCCAGTGCTCAAGCTACGATACTGCCGTCCTCTAATTCTAACGGTACGGCCAGTCCGCTTGCTATCTCCTCCAGATGGATCTATAAATTTTTGTCTTCAACTTCCTATTCACAATGGATATATGTAGGTAGTACTCCTACTCTGGCTCCTGGCCAAGGATTTTCGATGAAAGGAACAGCAGGAACAGACCCAACCATAGTAGAAGCCAACGGGATACAGAACAATCCTGGAGGCACAGGCTCGCAACGCTATGACTTCCGAGGCAAGCCCAATGACGGAAATATATTAGTAGCAGTCGCCACGAATAATTTGACGCTTACCGGAAATCCCTATCCGTCTGCACTGAATGTCAATGCTTTTTTACTGGACGCAACAAACAATGCAGCAACAGGCATCGCCTACTATTGGGAACAAGACAAAACGGTTAACTCACACAATGTAGGTCTTTATAAAGGCGGTTATGGCGCTTATTCGCCTATCAATCTTGGTTCCAATGGCGTATATGTCCCAGCTACGTTTAATTCTTATAATTCTGACGGATCGTTAAATGGTGTCGGTACTTCATCTGGACTGATCATCGAAAGAAAATATGCTCCAATCGGGCAAGGGTTTATGATCAAGGGCGCATCAAACGGAGCGGTAACTTTGAAGAATGCACACAGAGCTTATTATAAAGAAAGCGGAGCCTTATCACAGTTTGAACGCTCGCAAAATCAGGCACCAAAAAAACTTACAGAAACTACCGAAAGTGAAACTACTGTAATCACAGAAGCGCAATTTAAACTTAATATCATCCTCGACAACCAGTTCACGAGACAGATTGCATTGGTATTCTTGCCTGAAGCTACAGACGGAATCGATGTGGGAATCGATGCCTTAAGCATAGCTCCAGATGACCTGCCAAATGATGCATATTTTTTTCTGGACAACAGCAAATATGTAATCCAAGGAACCAGTTTCGACATTAATAAAAGGATTGCTTTAGGTGTAAAGGCAGCCAACAACGCTTCGATAAAATTTTATGTGCCGGAAGTAGCAAATTTTGATCCGACCCAAATGATCTACATATACGATGGAGCCGACGATTCATATCATGATATCAAAAACGGCAGCTATGAAGTAACACTGCCTACCGGAATCTACAACAGCAGATTTCAGATTACTTTTGTAAATACGGCTTTAGGCGTTGGCGAAACGATTAAAAATAATTTCGGAATCACGCAAGACAATGCTTCGCAGACATTCACAGTGCAAAATCCGAATCTAACCAATCTTAAGTCGGTCGTATTGTTTGATATTACGGGCAAAAGTATTTTCAAAAAAGACAATCTTGGTACCAGCGAAAATCACTCTTTTTCAACCAGTGGCTTGAGCAAAGGAGTTTATATAGTCGATCTTGTGACTTCTGATAATCAGAAATTCAGCCAAAAGATAATCGTCAGCAATCGAGCGAATTAGTACCGACAGGCAGAAGTCTTTCTAGACCTAAATTTTAATAATAATTGAAGTAAAAATCGCAACTCTCAAGCTCCCTATGTCAAGAGTGCTTCTCACTTTTTTATGGGCACTGTGGCCCGATTACCGTCAGACAGAGTCCTATTCTCAGCATCATATTTTTGTCTAGTTTTATTTCAAAAATTTTGTCGACCTTGTTTTGCCAAGATTTTATTTGTCTAGCTAGCAGTCGTTCATGAGCGGGAAAAAATAGCAACTGAAAGGTCTAAATTTCATCTCACGATCATTATCAACTGACCCTGAAGCTTTTGGAGGAAGATGCCGCTATTATATGATTTTTAGTGGGATTAATGTAATACGGATTGACAGATTTGCCGTAAATTGGCATGAAAGACGCCCCGTCCCAATCTGCCTTAAACGAACCGAAATACCACTGATGTATGAACGAAGATTCTGCTCCTTACAAGATCCTGGTAGTCGAGGACAATGCTGAGGATTGCCTTGCTATCCTGAAGATGATACGAAAAAGATTTGATTTTCCGGCAATCGTCCATGTTCCAGATATCGGGCATGCCAGGTCCGAGCTCGCCCGTTCCCTATTTGACATCATACTGCTCGACATTTCGGTAGGGGCTGCGGAAGGAAGAGAGCTTATACGGGAAGTCGCAAAAATGGCCGACATTGCCAAGGTCATCGTTATATCTGCCCGCGAGCACAAGCATCCGGAATGCGAGATTTTGTCTCTTGGCGTGGCTGACTACCTGATAAAGGAGAAGATGGGTTCGCGGCTCCTCTTCAAAAGCATAGTTCATGCCGTCCAAAGGAACAGGATCCTTCTTTCTCTTAGGGAAACCCAGAAGCAATATGATCAGCTTTTCCATTTAAGCCCCCTCCCTATGTGGATATATAACGTCGAGACGCTGCGGTTCAGGAATGTTAACAAGGCTGCCATAAGACAGTACGGATACACGCGGAAAGAATTCGAGAAGATGACCCTGCGGGACATACGCCCGCAGGAAGATGTCCCTCTGCTTGAAAAAGCGATCGAGTTTGTAAAAAGCCATGACTGGCTTTTTTCGAGCGGAACCTACAGGCATCAGAAAAAAAACGGAGAGATAATAATAGTAGAGATTGTCAGCAACATAATCTATTTCGACGATATAAAATATGAACTCGTGCTTGCCAACGACATAACCGAACAGTTGCGGTATATAAGCGACATAGAGGAAAAAAACAAGACCCTGAAGGATATCGCCTTTACCCAATCTCATATCGTAAGGGCTCCCCTTGCCAATATGATGGGACTGCTCCACCATGTAAAGGATATGGATTTTACGTCTGACGGCGGCGTACAGTTTCTGCAGCATATCCTGGCTTGCAGCCAGCAGCTTGATGATAGCATCCGGGAGATTGTAGGAAAGGCAAGCATCTAGACTTCTGCTATAGCTAATCGTAAATCTTTTTTAACTCACCTTCAACTTTGTCCAAGGCTATTTTATGCAACGTACTATTGCCCTGGTCGGCTACCCTGAGGTTAGCGAGGCACTCTTTCAGAAATCGGGGCGCAAAATCAGGGTCATTGGCTGCGATCTCATTGCAGTTGTCAATTATATCGGCATATTTTATGGTATGCGAATCGGGACTGGTCTGCCTGATACGCTCTAATTCCATCTGCTTCCTCTTTCTCCTGTTCCAGCCAGGATACTCTTCCTTTATATAGACGTCTGTCAGTTCCTTTACCAGAGACAAAGCTTCTTCGGCTTCTTCTTTCGTCAGCAGCGTTTCTAAAAAAGACAGAAGCTCCAGTTCATGTACGGGCGTATCTTCTAAAACATCATGAAGCAGGGCGGCAGCAAGGATTGGAAGCCTGCTCTCATATTGCCTGCATAGTTCCATAACGCGGACTGGATGGACAATATAGCGCTCTGGTGAATATTTACGCATCTGGCTCCCATGAGACTTATCTGTAAACTGCTGTATTTCTTTCAGTATATTTTCCATCATTTGCATAAGTAGAATTGATTAGAAGTTTCATTATAGTCTTAAAGTAATCATCTGCTGAAATTGCGTCTTACAAAATTTTCTTTTTTGTTTGCATATTAGAGCTAACAGAACAACTATAGGACAGGCGAATACCGCATTGTAAAAAATATTCTGAAGAAAGGGACACGCTCCCCAAGACTTTGCTAATGCCTACTTTAATTTTTTGGTCCGATAGTCCTTCCATCTTCAGTAAAACTATGTCTGAACGTATCCAGAACAAACAAGAGAATGAACATGCTAAGAAATAAATTCAAAGAGCGGCTAATTATTTTGTATTTTTATAGCAGATCATGTCCAAATGTTCCTGTAGAATTAATTCTACATTGACGCTATGTATCTTGCTGTATATTTAGGCGATAAATAAGCAAATTCATCAATGTCTAGAATAATCTTTTTGGCTGTTTTCCTGTTTCTTAATCTGGCGGGCTATTCACAGGACATTTTTTCATTTGTCTGGCTTTCAGCTGACAGCAACCATCTGCCGCAGAATAGCGTCAAGTCTATCGTTGCGGATAAGTACGGATATCTTTGGCTGGCTACCGAAAACGGGCTGGTGCGGTATGACGGGAAAGACCTCAAAAATTTTAATACCCAGAATATTTCCGGCGCGACCTCAAACAGGATGACATTTTTTGAAGGCTCTCCCGAAAATGACAGCATCATCATAATCAACGATGTGAGGGAGGCATTCATAATAAACAGAAGGACGGTAAAGCCGCTGGGGGAAAAAATCATATTTCCCGCGCTCACGCTGCGGGACTATAGGCTTTCGCCCTACACGCTGGTTCCCCCGTTTCAATTTCCTGAAACAAGCTATCTGCGGCTCACGGCCCAAAAGTCCACATACATTGTAGGTAATGACAGCATCAGGCAATATGCGCGATCGGGAAACCTCCTCTATCGCTCGGTATATGACTGCAAATACCTCTCCCAGTTTTTTACCGCTGGGGATAACCTTTACAGGGCTGGCAATGGAAGCACCTACACCAGGTTCGCAAGGTCGAGGACATTCCTTGGCGACTTCGGGCCTGCATTGTCCAAGGGATACAAATTATATACGAATTATGCTGCCCGCCAGTCTTTTGCCTTTTCCGAAGGCTGTCTGTATTACATCAGCGAAGAAGCCGGAAAGCTCTCTCTGAAACCCGTGCTGCAGGATTTTGATCTTCGCGGCAACAATATCATATCGTTCTATTATGACCTGCAAAACGATATCCTGTATCTGGGCAGCGCCAGCAAAGGCCTCCTGATCGTAAAAAGAAAGCGATTCGCCCACAACGCGGCAACATACAGGCATCCAACGGGAACAAATGGCGTCTATTACGCGCTTGCAGAATTCGACAACAAGGTATTGGCTTCCACGGGCGAATTTTTTGGACCCGGCCTCGGTTCTCATCCTTTGATTGTGCTCGGGCAGCATACGGACAAGTATATTTTCGCAATAGACGCTAAGGGAGATATCTGGACCAAGATGTACCAGAGGCTATACAGGATCAGGAAGGCCGGCGGCTACCAGAAGTTTGACGAATGGAATCTGGATAGCGCAATTTCTTCAATCACTGCATCGGCAGACGGCACGGTCTGGATCGCAGCGATTGACCAGAAGCGTCGCGGAAAGGGCTTTCTTTACGCGGTAGATGCAGCAAGAGGGGTGCCGGAACTGTTTATGCCTCTCAATTTTGAGCCGTCATATATCGATGCCTCCCTTGAAGGCAGGATCTGGGCCGGAGCATCAGACGGCCTTTACAGCATAACGCTCGAAGGCCTAAGGGCGAGAAAGGTCGCGGCCTCGCCTCCTTTCCTGATCAGGAGCCTTTATGTAAAAAGCGAGCATGAGATATGGGCAGCCACTTATGAGGGGGGATTTTTCCTGTACAGGAACGGAAAGGTCACTAGGTTTCCATTGGACCGGAACCAATACCTTCGCACCACCCACTGCCTGGTAGAGGATAATTTAGGATTTCTGTGGATATCCACAAATAGGGGCCTGTTCCAGATAAGCAGAAAAGACCTGATCGGCTACAGCGAAAAGAAGAATGATGCGGTATACTACCACCACTACGACAAAAATTCCGGCTTCCGGAGCAACGAGTTTAATGGGGGCTGCCAGCCTTGCGGGATTTTTCTTGATGGAAAGACCATTTATTTTCCGTCAATGGATGGGATAATATCGTTTAGCCCGGAAAAAATCAACCCGTCCCTCCCCTACGGAGAAATTTACATCGATGAGATTACGGTAGACGGCAGGCCCATTATCCCGCAGGAAGGCCTGCAGATCGATCGGAATTTCAGCAGGATCAAATTTTTTATCAGCAGCCCTTTCTATGGCAATGCGTACAACCAGACCATTCAGGTAAGGCTTGAGGGGCCCGTAAGCCAGCACTGGACAGACCTTACAGAAAGCAATGTGTCATTTTCGACCCTTCCTCCGGGAAACTACACCATAACCGCAAAAAAACTCCGCGGGTTCGGCTCCGGATATGCGTACGCATCTCGAAAGTTTACCATCTCGCGCGCTTTTTGGCAGACCGGCTGGTTTGCGCTGCTGCTTACCGCTGCCTGCGTAGCCTTCATACTGGTATTGGTGAAGCTGAGAATCGGATACATCAGGAGGAAAAACGTCCTGTTAGAAAAAAAGGTGATGCTCCAGACATCGCAACTGAGAAGCACGATCAGCACGCTGAAGAAGACAAGGGCCGACCTTCATAACCAGATATCCGCCCATAAAAGGCTCATCAAGATGGTGACCCACGATATCAAGAGTCCCTTGAGGTTCATGGAAATAACCACGAGCCATCTCTACAAGAATTACGGCAAGGGCGGGGAATCGCTGCTGGACGAGATATATGCCGTGCATTCGTCCAGTTCGCAGCTTTACCATTTTGTCGATAGCTTCCTGGAGTATGCCAAGGAAGCCGAAGCCGCCGAGAACTCGCCGTATTCCCTTTTTCAGCTGGCCGGGGAAAAGATAGCCATGTTCAGGAATATAGCATTGTCAAAAAAGACGCAGCTCGCAAATAGCATTCCGCCGGAAATGTGCCTTACCGTCAATAGGCACCTTCTCTCCATCATCCTTCATAATCTCCTGGACAATGCCATCAAAAATACCAAGGGCGGATCGATCGAATTTTCCGCCTCCGCAGGAAGCTCCTCCACATTGGTAGCGGTCAGAGATTCCGGCAGGGGGTTTACCAGCGAGCAGCTGCAGTATTACACAAAGCTTATAGAAGGTAAGAGCGTTGGAAAGCCGATGCCGGGCATGGGAATGCACATGATAATAGAGCTTGCGGCTATCTTGGGCGCGCGCATCCATCTGGATTCGGCAGCAGGCAAAGGCACGACAGTCACAGTTTCGGTTCCAAACGTATAGCATGCGGCCGGCATATTATACCGAAGGTTAGGTCAGGCTGATCTGCCTGTACTTGTTATCTCCAGCAAAATATTGAAATATCTGTCTGCTGAAGCCGGAAACATGCCGGAAACTACTAAACCCAACGATAAATAACAAACTTATGTCTCCTATATTTACCCTAAGATTTCAAAATTAAACAGATAATTACATTGTTAAGAAGCTTTTGGATCAAATGCTATTTGCCCGCAAGTACTTCCCTGTACTTGGGCGCTAGGTATGCATAGATCTCCTTAAGGCTGAAATAAGCCTCGGCCGTCTCATACCCGCTGCTCTTGTAATTATGCCTGTCTACGACCAGAAACCTTACCCCTTCAATCAAAGTACCGCTTGGAATAATCTCGAAGGAGTCCAGGTCGTTCAGTTCCGCCTTGAGTGTGGCATATTGCCCCTGCAGTTTCTTCGTGATTGCTTTAAGGAGTTTTTTATGCCTGATAAAAAGACCTCTCCCTGTTTCCTTCCCTGAGGAAATATCAAAGCACCACGAGCGGCTAGATTCAAAGGGCGAGCCATGGGATTGGATATCGACAGAAAGATTAAGCAGACCATACCTGTCAAAGTGTATTCGGTAATGCTCAAAGCCGTATCCTGCTTCGCGCAGGGTACCCTCGGCAGTCAGTGCCAGCAGCGTATCTTTTTTTATTCGGAGGCGCTGCTCGGGCGGCAGCGAGATGGCGCTCTCCATGATTCCGCTGCCGCTTCTGATCCTTTTATAGATTTGCTTGGCGCCCTCGTATTTGGGATCCAGCCTGAGTTCTTCAAGTACGTAGTACTCGGGCCCGATAGCTGCCGAGTCTTTCAGGATGGCGGCACTCTGGGCATAGGCATGACGGGAAAGGGAAAGCATTAAAAGGATCGCGGCTATGAAAAATCTGTTCATTGTCTGGTTCTTTGGTTTCGGGTTTTGATATTTTCGGCTCAGTCCTGGTGAAAGCTCCTTTTGCTTTTGTGCATGGAGTTCGAATATTTGACCAGATGCCTACCTAGCGCAATAGGCAGCCCTTTTATTGCTTTTTGTTCCTGCTGCAGCCTGCAGCCCGTTTCCGTACAGGCATAGGCCAGGTGGCGGACATAGGATCTGCCCTTGTAAAAAATCAGGTGAGAAACTGTCCTGTCGTGGTCCTCGCTGCTTCCGCAATAGTAGAATGGAATAAGGACGGCATTGGAGCCGTCTATCTTCTGAACGGATATTTCCTTGTGGTCATAAAATATCAGGCTCATTTCCGGCGCAGGATTATCATATCTTGCCTCCAGGGTATTTTTCCCGCTGGCAAGCCGGGCTTCTATAAAATTCTTGTCGGCATCCCAGGGCGGCGTTGCCAGGTCGCAGGGATTATAGACTTTTATCGATACCGTGTTTCTGCCCGACGCGTCCGAAAAGGCATGCCTGAAGTTTGCTGTGTTTCGCTGTTTGATCCTTTCTACTTTTTCCTTCTCGTAAAGCCCTACGCACCGGCTGATGTACTGCTCGATGATCTTGTCGTCAAAAGTTTCCAGATAAGTCCTGGGCAGGACCATTTTTCTTCTTATTTCCGGCATCTCGACCAGCCTGCTGTTTTCCATGTCGTAGTAATTCCATACTCCCGCATAGGCATCAGCCAGCAGATTGACGCTCGATTCTCCGCACCCGTCATTATTTGCAGGGCCGAATTCGTACCGATTCATTCCAATAAGCTGTACTTTCTTAAGCGCCTTGCTGTACGCAAAATCGCAATTATAGCCCGCCCGCATATGCGGGACGCTGTAGGTAAACCCGTTTCCTTTTTTTTCTATGCCCGACTGCCGCCCGTCAAAAGTCAGCTTCAGGCTTCTTGTTTCCCTGAATCCTTGGGTTGACAGCCTGCAGACGATTATGGCCCTGGCCTTGTCAAAAATTATGGTATCCGGTCTCTTGTCGAGATCCATATCAAGTTTCAGCGTGTCGTTTCTATATCCCTGTCCATCCGCAGATAGCACCGGCAGCAGACAGGCTGCTGCCACCATAAGCCTTCTGAAAGTCTTGTCCATCTTTTCCATGCCAGTAGTTCCTATTCAGATTTCCTCTTGTATTCATGGCTGCTCGTATTGTCGTTGCTGGCAAGGAACACGAATACCCATCCCCACCTGTTCTGCAGCCTGTCGGCATGGAGCTGATTGTCCTTGTCCAGCCACAGCTGGAACTGGCTATTTTTTATCTGTCCATATATCAGCGGTATGGGTATGATTGTCCGCTTGTGTTTTGACACGAAATAGCTGTCCTTCAGTTTTCCTTTCAGCACGATACTTTTCCTTTCAACATCTCCCTGCAGCCAGGTTGCCCTGATCTGGTCTTTCCCTACTGCCTTGAGCGCTATGCTTGCTTTGCTGAAATCAATGGAATCGGGTTTCTCGCTCAGGTTGAGCTGGTTCCATAGCGAAGAGGATTCCGAGCCGCTTTTCTTGCTGGACGGGTTCTCGTAGATGCCGTCGAACGCCTGCAGTCCTGAAATTTCCTGCATGCCGTCCTGCCTCGCCTGCTTCAGCGAAGCGCATCCGGATAGGATAAGGATGCCCGACAGGCAGCCTATGGTTCCCGTGGCGGCCTTCCGTATCTGTCTCATTATGTAGTCTTTCATTTCTGGATGGTATATATAGCCTAAATATAAAAAAAAAATCCACCGCTTTATTTCCCCTGGCTTCCCTTCCTTCCCATTTTTCTGAATCGGCAGTAGCCGGTGCTTGATTTTTGGTTTCAGGCGCAAAGGTATTTACGGGTCCCCTGCGGAAAAGACAAGGTGTGTCCCTTGCGGGATCTGCAAAAAAATCTCCAGCCCTTCGGGTAGTATTTTTTCGTCAGAACCTTGCTTTTCCCGGACCCTTCCCTTTCCTGCACATGAAACAAAAAATAAGCATACTCCGGCTCTTTAAACGAATAAAAAAAAATGTCAGAAATGGAAAATATAAAGAAAATATCAGCTGATGCAAGGAAACAAAAAAAGCTCCTCCTCTCATTGCCGAATAAATGTCAAATTTTTTATAGCAGACAGGCAGGAAATCGGATTTGGGGGGACGGCAGGGAGCAACAGGCAGAGTTTAACATTTAAAATCAATAGACATGAACATTATCGGAAGATTGACAGGGGACGCCAAGGTAAGCACCCTGCAGAACAGCAGAGAGGTAGTAAACTTTTCGGTAGCCGTAAACGACAGCTACAAGAAGAAAGACGGGGAACGCGTACAGCTCACGGAGTATTTTGACTGCGCCTATTTCTTTTCGCCAAAGGTGGCGGATTCCCTGACCAAAGGGACATTGGTGGAAGTGACAGGCAGGGTAAGCGCACGGGCGTGGCTCGGGCGCGACGGACAGCCCCACGCATCGCTGAATTTTCATAGCTCCAACATCAAGTTTTTGGACAGCCCGAAAAAGACGGAGCGCCCCGAAATAGACCTCACCGCAAAAGGCAAGGGAAAAGCCAAAACGGACGAGAAGGAAGACCTTCCATTTTAATCGCATTAACTTTTTATAAACCATAAAACCACTTTATCATGGCACACAATCTGAATTTCAACAAGGACACAGGAAAGTACAGCTTTTTCAGCGTACAGGAGAAGGCATGGCACGGCTTGGGGCAGATAGTAACGGAGTACCCGACCAGCGCAGAGGCAATCATCCACGCAGGACTGGACTATCAGGTCGTCAAGGAACCGAATACGCACAGGCTTCCGAGCGGACTGGAAGTACGTTCCGACAACAGCTTTTTTACCTACCGCTCCGACAATGAAGCCATACTGGGCGGTAAGGTCGGCAAGGACTACCATATCGTACAGAACACGGATGCATTCTCCTTTTTCGATGCAATAGTAGGCGGTGCGGACGGAATCCTGTACGAGACGGCAGGAGCGCTCGGCAATGGCGAACGCATTTTCATAACCGCAAAGCTCCCTGACTATATCCGTGTCGGGAACGGCGACGACGTGACTGAAAAATACATTTTCCTCACGAACTCGCATGACGGGTCGGGAAGCATAACAGCCGCCTTCACGCCCATTCGCATCGTCTGCCAAAATACCCTGAATGCTTCCCTGCGCAACATGAGCAATGTCGTGAGAATCCGCCACACCTCGGGCGCAAGACAGCGCTTGGAAGATGCCCATAAGCTGATGGGGATAGCGGACAGGTTCAGCAGTCAGCTGGAAGGAATCTTTAACGATTGGGCAAAAGTGAGGATTTCCGATGCGGAAGTCAAAAAGCTGATACAGCTTGCGCTATGCCCGAACAGGGAAACATTGGAACTGCTCAAGAAAGGCAATGATGAGGAGCTGTCCACAGTCTTTAAAAATATGGTGGACGGTGCATTTACCTATGCGATGGTCGCAGACAGCCAGCAGATGGAAACTACGAAGGGTACTGTCTTCGGGGCTTACAATGCCGTCACGGGGTACTTCCAAAACGTAAGAAGCTACAAGGACGATGAAGCCAAACTGCAGTCTATCGTCATGGGCGGTACGGCGCAGGGAAAGGCGCAGAAGGCTTTTGAACTCTGTATGGCCTTCGCGCAGGATGGCGGTTCAATATTCGGCTTAAGCTAGTATTAATCTGTAGCCACCTGCGGGTGGCTACAAAATACACTGAAACATGAAAAATTGGTGCATCAACAGGGTAATCTTCTATGCAGGTAGCAGTACCCAAGTTATTTTGGCTGAACTGTTTACCGCTCTTTCAGGGCAGGAACAGAACGCAGTTGACAGGCTTGCCCCGCCCTTCTCATTAGCAAGTGTATTCCGCTATAGGAACATCAGGTGGAGCGTCGAGGAATCCGTTGCGTATTATGAAACGTTGCACTCGCCTGACTTCGACGGGCTTATCGCGCTGGCTGATTTCTACGGCTGTGCCTTTGAATGTACCTACAGTATTCCCGACAGCACGATGTTCGCAAGGGCGCTGTATCGCAACGGCGTACTGACGCATGACAGACCGCAGGAGATAAAGGACAGCCAATAGCAGGGACATTGGAAAGAAATTCAGCCCCGAAAGATTGGAATCGTTCAGAAGGATGCGCATGGCACGAAGGCTCTTAAAGAAACAGCCGCTGTTTGCCTACTGCCTGATGCGCGAAGCCTACCCCGACTATACGCATGAGCAGTTTTTGGATGATCTGCGCTACCGCAGACCGCCCAAAAAGAGAAAGGGGAAAAACGGCATCCAAAAGTATGGCAGGTACTGCCGTATGGAAGAACTCCTGCTCAGATACAGGCAGGACGGGAATATCGCCCACGCCCTGCAGGCGCAGAAGCTGAGGGAGCGCATGGCGAAGCCGTACAGGGTAAGGGTAACAATAGGTTCCTGCAGGCTAGAATATGGCTTTTCTCCGCTAGTGCCTATCGCGGTATCGAGCATCTGGTCGAAACGCTCGCTCGGTACAGTACGGAACAGGAAGCTGACAGGCTCGTACAGGAATTTCGGGAAACAGCACACATAAGCTAGCAACACATTAAAAATGACAGTATGGAAACAATAATCAGCTTTTTACAGACAGTACCGAATACGTTCCTTATCGGCATGGGCATCGCCTTCCGTCTTTGGGTAGGCATGCGCAGGTTCAACCGCAGGGGCATCGGCGGGCTACAGCATTTCAGCAACTACTTTGTCGGGCTTGCTACCCTGTTCATAGAGTTTTTGGTCAAGTGGACAGCAAACATCCTAATCGTGTGGGGACTGTACAGACTGGCATTCGGATAACATAGTAAGACATAAGTTATAGCTAGACAAGAAAAGCAATTAAGCATATATAGCAAGCTATAAATCAACACAGTACAACAATTAAAAAAACAGCATTATGGCAAATTGGTGCAGTAACAGCGTTGCTTTTGAAGGTACTTCCGAAGCACTCGCGCAGATACAGAGCCTTTTCCAAGAAATGGCGAAAACGCAGGAAGAAACGGGGTCGGGACTGCTTCCCGATTTCATAGAAGGGGAAAACGGTCACTTCTTTGAAATTTATTGGGACGAAGGCGATGTGGGAATATTTCATTACCAAACAAGATGGTCGCCTAATATCGAAACCCTTGTCAGCATTGCAGATAGCTATCAGGTCGCTTTCGTGCTTGATTATGAGGAAATCGGAAACTTAATTTATGGACAGAGCGCATATAATGGGGGAATGCTGACAGACGAATATTTGGAAGCACCTGATTTTGAATCTTTCACCTACGACGAGGCGAATGACTGCTATCTTTTTGAAGGCGAAACCTATTTTTCGGACTATGAGATATTGGAAAAACTATTGGAACGAAAAATAATGCAGAACCATGAACAAGACACCTAAATAGACAGGACAATGAAAACTTACAGGCTGAAAGCAAACAGGCAACAGAAAGGATGGGACTTGGACGTGCGGATTGACGGGCTGATTCCGATACCGCATAAGCGCCAGTATACATTTGAGGAACTGCTCAGGTTTATCGACTACGTGCAGTATGAACCCGATTGGACAGCACCGATGGATGCGGAATATGAGATTCTGTACGGGATGCATAATAACCAAAAAATCAACTTTTTCTTGGTCGAAAACGATGGCATTATCGTCATGCCAGGAACGTATCTCTATCCGACCGTACTGACCTTGAAGGATATTGAAGATTTGGACAGCTACAGCAAGCACATTTAATACCACTTAAAATTTTATAGAGATGAACACAAATTTTTTCAATCAGATAGCACAGATGGACATCGACGGCGACCTGCACATGACCATATCCAAGGGAGCAGAAAACAGGCTGATTGTTTCGGTCATGCTCCAAAATGAGCAATGCGCCGACAGCGCAAAGAAAATCATACCGCCCCTAAACCTGCGCGGAACGGCGGAAGAACTCGACGAAGGCTTTTTCACGAATATCACCGCCCCATTGCAGACGGTATCGGGTCTGCTCGTGGACATGGCTTCCTTTATGAAGCAGGTCGGCGAAGCGAAAAAGAACTCGGCAATGTCAAAGGGCAAGGCAGAAAAGGAAACGAGCGAAGCTGACAAGAGGGAAAAGAAATACAGGGATGCGATGGCAAAGGCGGACGAGCTTGAAAAAGAAGGAAAACCGCAGGATGCATGGATGAAAGTGCCGAACCCTTCCGACTACCCCGAATATGTAGACGAGATACGCAAGCGCAAAGCCGAGCTTTCAGACCAGTTCGCACCGCCGAGCCTTTTCGCCTCACAGAAACTAGACGTATAACCTAAAATTTCGATGCCATGCTATTAGCAACACAATTAGAACGTGTCTTTATCATCAAGGATAAAGGACAGGAAATAAGGCTGACAGACCCCGAACCTAGATGGACGGTGGAAGCCGTGATGAATTTCTATGCAAGCACCTACCCCATCCTGACGACCGCAAAGGCGTCTGCTCCCCTTATCCGCGACGACGAGGTCGTCTACAGGTTCGAGAGCGTGATGGGAACCAAAGGATAATAAAAAACTAAAAGCCATGAACCATGCAACAGCAAATCATACGGGGAACCGTAGCCGTTCCCAAAGACCGAAGGCAGAAACAGCTTCACCGACAGCTATTGGGCTTCGCAGAATGGATGCAGAGGACAAAGGATGCGGGCGAACTGCAAAAGGACAGGCGCAGGAGCGTTCCGAAAGAAATGCTTCCGATGCCTTTCTGAAATGCACATTCCTGCCCAAGCTAGAGGAAGCCAAATCTACAGGCTTCCCTACAGGACAGCCAGAAATGGAAAGTGATTTTTACCTGTCCCTTGCCCTGCTTGCCGAGCATTTCCGCATCGAGCCGATAGACAGCAGAAGCTACGGCTATCCGTACAATATTGCGGTAGCCATCGCATACATGGAGAACAGGCTGAAATCCTGCGTGCCGTATTGGGACAGCCTGCGGTTGGTCAGGGATGGGCGCAAGACCTATCTCGAAACGCAAGAACGCTACAGCGTAGACACCAAACTATACTATATACCGCTCGCACCGCTCCTGCTGATGCTGGCAGACCACAAGCGCAAAAGGAATGCACAGCTTCTCCTCTCTGTCTGCTCCTACCTCTACCATGTAGCCGATATACCCTACTACACGCATTCGGGAAGCTATCTTTCTTGGATGTACGAAATGATGGGCGAATGGGTAGCAGAAGACGACTGCAACAAGGAACGGGAAAGGGACATACAGGAGATTCTCAAAGCGGATTGGATTGGAGCCCGCATGGAACAGAAACTGTACAGCACAAGCAACCTGCACTATTTTGAAAAGCGATTGGACGCTTTCAGGGCGCAGGACGATTTTGACCTCTCCTGCAGGACGGTAGCGCGCAATGCGGTTGCCCTCTATCGGGAATATCCCGAAGCGCATATTTTCAGGAATGCGCCGACACATGAAGAACGCGGGCAGGATTACGATGAATGCGACAGCATTCCGATGCCTTGGTATATCTCTTTTATTGCCGATACCGAAGGATGGCTATTTGAAACCATAAAAGACAGCATCAACAATGAGTTTAATGAATATGGCGACATGGACAGCCCCGTTATCCGAACTAGGTTTGACGGCACTGAAACTGCAAGGCAGAGCCTCGATTTTGAGAACCGCCTTTTCAGGCTGCTAGAGGATCTGTGTACCCTTTTAAATGACTATAAAACAATAAGATGATGAACACGCGAGAAGATATGACAGAAAATTTCGGTACGCTGTACCACCCAAAATCCGCTTTGGTGTTCTACAAGACCAAAGGAACGGATGCCGATATGTATGTCGAGCATTTCGATATGGACAGCTTCGGAAACCCCATCAATGCCCATCCCCTGACCGTAAAGGAAGCACAGGCTTTGGCGATGGCGCTCTCCACCGAAAAGGACACCGCCTTTCTCAAGGCTAAAGGGGTAATGCCCGCAAACATACTGCATATAAATCCCGTCGAGGATAACGGTACGCTGGTATGGCATACCAAAGCGCAGAAACGGAACCTCTATTTTTCCGATAACTTGGGACTGCAAAGCGGAACTGCGAATCTACCGCCGATGGTATGGAAGGCAAGCAGGAATGCCGTAGCGGTGTTTGCCGTCGGGACAGACAGAAGACCGAAAGAAAACACGCCCCTGTATCATGCCCCCTTTTTCAACGTCTATGACGATGGGAATGTCTGCATGGGTACGGTCAGCATCGATATCGAAAACTCGGCATCGGCAGAAGAATTTATGACGGCATGGGAAACCTATTTCTTCAACAGCTATTTCACGCACCTTTTGGGTGGCGGAAACCGCATTGCGGGAAACTGCGTGTCGTTATGGAAAAGTCTGGTCGGAACCGACGAGCCTTTTCCAAAAGATATACTCAAAAAAAATAACAGGACACTTAAAAGCCTATTGAGATGAAAACAGAAAAGACAGCAATGCACTTTACGGAAAGCTATCTCATCAGCCCCACCAACCCTATCGAGGTCTGCCTCGTGGGTGCGGGCGGAACGGGCTCAAAGGTGCTGACCGCCCTGATGGAAATGAACCACAGCCTGATGGCGCTCGGCCATGCAGGACTGCAGGTACGCCTTTGGGACGACGATGTGATTACGGAAGCCAACTTGGGAAGACAGCGTTTTGCCGAGTGCGAAATCGGATTGAAAAAGTCGGTCGCCCTCATCAACCGTGCAAACCGCTGGTCGGGTACGGACTGGAAAGCCGAAACGGCGAAGTTCGAGAAGAATACGTATGGCGGAAATCCGCAGAACGCAGAAGCTGCAATCTATATCTCCTGCGTGGACAGCGTACAGGCTCGCTTCGGCATTGCCGATATCCTCTCCGATATGCAGGTTGGCGAAAACCAAAGGACACAGCCGAAATATTGGCTCGACTTCGGGAACGGCAAGGATTCGGGACAGGTGATACTGTCCACTATAGGAGCGATACGACAGCCAGCCTCTGAGAAATACCATACGGTAGCACGACTTCCCTTCGTGACCGAGGAATTTGGGGAACTGCTCAGGAGTTCCGAACAGCATGACGATACGCCGAGCTGTTCGGTAGCCGAGGCATTGGAAAAGCAGGACTTGTTCATCAACTCGACGCTGGCGCAGATGGGATGCTCGCTCCTTTGGAACCTGTTCCGCTACGGCATGACCGAGTACAGAGGATTCTTTCTCAACCTGCATAATTTCCACACACAGCCCCTGAAAGTCGCCTGACCCCAAAATCGGGCGGCAAAAAGACAGCCCCGCCCTGCGGTCGGGAATGTCTTTTTGCATAAAATCGGTGCAGCCACAATGCCGGGTACAGACCTGCGGTTCTTTGCCCTGCCCTCGGCATAGAGGCTGCTCGCACTTGCAGCGATATTTTATATCGCGTCGTACTCTTGAAACCACTCCTATATCTTCAGCAACCAAAGCCCTCTGTAGCTACTATAGCACATTCCATAGCTCAAATAATGTCCTGACCGATAGCACTAATCGGATAGTATGAAACACACAATAACTGGCTTATAGCGCTGTTGTACCGCTGGCGTACTGCCATGCATTATTTTCTTTTTGAAACATAATACTTCACTATCTTTGCCGCATGTCTTTAGTAGTAGAATTAGAAATGTGGTTTAAAAAAGCTGATCTGCCGGAAACTCCATTGGAGCTTTTCCCGGGTACAGTCATTACGGACATGCAGCTATTTTTGAATAGCCACTTCATCCCCTTGCGGAATGATCCAAACGGCGCAAAAAATGAGGCGCATCTCTATAGGCTAAAGACCTTGAAAGCGATTATAGAGAAGAGAAATAAAGCATTATAGCTGCTTGTTTCTCGGGTTGTCCTTTTATTGAAATATTGAAGATTATCTAGCAGTATCATGCTTCAGACCTAAGCAAAGAAAAGTTTGTAGCTGTCTTATATGGTTATCTTCCTAAGCGACTTCGGTATGATGAGCTGCTAAACCTATAAACGCATCTGGTTCTTATATTTTAAAACGGACAAATGAGATCCAACTTACAGCATCTTTAATTAAAACTTAAAAATTATCCGCTATGAGACCATTGTGTTATTTTCTGTTTATCTTATTTTCATGTCAGGGAGGTAACAGGCCTGATGAGAAAGCCGCGCAGTCCAGCAAGGAATTAAGCCCTGGCAAAGCCGATTCGGCTCGGGAAAACAGCGTGGTTCTCGCCTTAAAACCAAAGGTGTTTACGATCAGCCAGCTAAAAGAAAAAGCTGACTTAACAATCTCAAATAATACCAGCGAGCCTATCACCACAGGTGAAAGTTATTCCATCGAATATTTGGAGGACGGAAAGTGGAAGGTGTTGGAAGCTTTTCAGGAATTGTTCTTTATCAGCATCGGATACCAGATTTCACCAGGGGCTACTAAGGAATTTAAGATTAACTTCTTGGCTGAACAGCATCAATATAGAAAAGGTGAATATCGTATTGTGAAAAATTATACTAAAGAAAGGGATACTCCCCCGAAGACTTTGCACAATATTTATTTTAAATTTTTAGTCAGATAGTCCTTTCTGCTAAAAAATTAGCACATTTCGAATTGATATAAGTGATCACAAGGAAAGGATCCATCTTGCTTTTTTGTGCTGACCATTAAAATATGGATTCTGTTTCAACATTTCCGCATCGGTGCAGGATGTGCCTTAGTCAGGCCCGGTTCTAATTTTATTGATGATGCTGTTTGATAGCTCATTCAGTTTGCCTTGGGAATCGGCTGTCACAATATTGGTCACTAAAAATATTCCGATTTTTTGATCAGGATACAGGGCTATCCACGATGAATGTCCAAAGGTGCCGCCGTTATGGTATAACATTTTGTCTTCTTTGTCGTAATTATAGGTGTTCCAGGCATAGGCCCTGCCGTACTGGTCATCGCCGGCCAACCGGTCCATTGCCTGCCTGATAACATTGTCACCGCTTTCCAGATAGACCTTCATATAATCAAGCATCGAGCCTGTTGTGGATTTTAGCCCGCCTGCATAATTATAATATCCATTTATCAGGGGCATCGGCACGCCGTTGCTGCCTTTTCCTACAGAAACATTTGAACTTCCATCATCTTTTAGTTTCGAAAAAGTGTCCTTTTCGCCGGAACGGGAAAAGATATACTTTTGAAAGAGTTCCTGGAAGGACTGTCTGTAAACCCGTTCCAAGATGTAGCCGGTCAGCTGGATGCCGACTCCTGAATAATAATAATTCTTGCCAGAATTGTCTATCAGCCTTACGTCTTTTAGTTCTTTAAAAAAGTCTTCCTTTTTGAAATTTTCAAAGCAGATAATCTGTTCTTCTGTTGTCTGCCTACTGTTATTGCAGTTGATAGCGGCGGGAAGACCCGATGTATGGGTAATCAGATGACGGAACGTTATAGGCCTGTTGTTGCTTAAGACCAGATTTGGATACTTACCGTCGAGGTAAGATCTGACATCCCCGTCGAGGCTAACCTTATGGTCATATACCGCCTGAGAAAGCAATAATCCTGTATATGTTTTTGTAATGGAGCCTATCTCAAATATGGTGCTGCTGTCTGGAATTTTTCCGTTACTCAGCTTGCCATAGTGAAACTGGCGGGTCTTGCCCTTTATATAGATAGCGCCAGAAACCGCCGTGTAGCCAGGCATTTCCATCAATTTGGAAATCTCCCGCGCTATGGTCTTTTCTATTGAATCCTGTGGAAGATCAGCAAACTGACAGCTCGTTCCTCCAAATGTACAGGGCATGGCGAATAGCAGGCAAGCCGCAAAAAGGAGATTTTTGGATATTCTAACTGATGTGAATAATCTTTCGCTACTCATAATAATTGCATAATTACTTAACGCCTATAACATTATTGCTACCGCAAATATTGCAAGAGCTGGCCGCTGAAGCTAAATAATTTCGCAGAAATCTGCCAGTTTTTCGGATGAGTCTACCATTGGGCAGAAACGGCATCCGATGCCCCACGGATAAAAAGCGATACAAATATCAGGAATCAGATGCGTTTTATTTTCTTCATAATAATTAGGTGTTTAACAAATACGACGGACTGGAATGTAATTAGGTTACAAATTACATGTACAACAATTTACTTCAGGAAAAAAACTTGACCTAACTTGCTTCTGCCATTATAATATTCTGCTTTCTCAATTTGTGAATGCTGAAATTTTAAAATTTGACACCAAAACCTTGGCACCGTTTTTATATTCCCAAGGTGCGGTTATGTAAAAGTTTTTGGCTGCGCCAGGGCTAAATAAAATGGTGTCTGCTACCTTGTTTCCGTCCAGGTATACTGTCAACGTTTCTCCATTAACAGCTAGCGCTATATGCATAGGGCGGTTGAGGCCTGCAGACAATTCATAAGTCGTGGATGCAAATTTTTGCGGATTGTTGCTACCGACATTAACCTGATCACCATCATAATAATGCAGTTGCACATATGTACCGGCAGTACTTGTATATTCACTGGCACTGTTATCTGTTGCAAAACCAAACGATAAGGGCGAAATATCGGTAATATTATCTCCCGACGCGAGGATATCAAATTCTACCGTAAATCTTTTTGGATATCTTATAGCCTTGGAAAGCTTAAAGGTTGCCTTGTCCCGCAAGACCATCCATTTTCCCTTCTGCCCCTCTACAGTTGCCACAACTGCGGCACCGTTAGTTTTGAAACTCGGAACTGAAGAACCTGCTGTAAATGTCACGAAGTTCTCATTAAAAAGCAGTGAATCTCCTTGTACAAAATACCCTGGGGCTATGGTAGCCTGTGAGCCTTTTTTACGATTTTCTTTTAATTTTTTTTTATCGGCTTTCTTTTCAAATATTTCGCCGGCCTTGTCCTTTGCTTTTTGTGGCAGGCCATCCAGCTGTGCGCCGGCAGTACCTCCGAATAGTAACATTATTGCAATAAACAATCTAAGTAATGATTTGTATTTCAGCATGATTACAGTTTTGATGTTGGTTAAAAAATCCACGATTGCTTCATGTATACTTTTAAAAAAAAAATTTGGAAGGCAGTATGTCAATGCAATTTTACCTTGACAACTTCGCCATTTTCTTTTACTTCGACGAATTCTTCTATCCGGTCTTCATGCTCTACCGAATACGCTTTCTGTTGGTAATAATTGGTCTGGCCGCCATAGCTGTTGTAGCCACTGCCGGTATATTCATTGTAATATCCATTATGGGTCCAGCCTAAAAATCCCTGCAGGAAGTATCTGCCGGGTCTCATCTCTGGAAAGGTAAATTCCCCATCACTATTGGTAATGGCTTCAAGCCTGTATTTATAAGCATCGTTTGAAAGATACACATACCGTCTTTTCCGTAGGTTTTCCTTATCTTTTCTTAACTCATACCAATCTTCAAAATAAGGCGTGACAGGCAACAATACCACTTTGATCTGGTTGGCATAAATACGTGCACCCGATCTGAAGCCCAAATTATTTTTGGCTTTTGTAAAGGCAACCCCTTTTATAGTTGCCGTACCCCTTGCAAGCATCTTTTTGGCCTGCAGGGAGTCAAATGTCACTTTTGGATAGTAAATTTCGACCTTGTCTTTTTTCTCCGGTTCTTTGTATTGCCCGAATGAAGGCGATGCAGCCGATAAGGCAAGCATCACCAGAAGAAAATTTATGTTTAATTGCATGTTGGTGTATTTTTATGGGTTTACCAGCTCTTCAAAAGGAAGGTTGAATGAACCATTGGTGATTATCCTTGTCTCTCCCTGTTCGTTTTGAAGTGTTCCTTCCATTTTTCCTTTAATGCCATCTTTACTGATTGCCTCGATAGTTACCTTAAACGGTGAGTCATACATGGAGTTATTATAGACAATCGTTCCCTGGGGAGTCTGAATAGCATAGCGCACGATCAGTCGATCATCGGCAGGAGTTGTATATATCCCGGGAGTTATATTCCCACCCACGTCCCATATCTCGAAATCAAGAGAAGGAGGCAATGGCCCGCTGCCTGTATATCTTGTTTCATCACCGCCAACTACCACGTGCTCCCAAATATTATTATCACCGGTACCGCCCTGAAATTGCGCAGAGCGGAAATTTATAACGTGGCCGTCAACGGTAGCCTTAAAATAATAGTCAGATGTACTGCCCCCACCTTCGTCATCTGAACAGGCAGAAAAGCTCAATATAGCCATTGCCAGCAACAGAATAGTACTAAAGTTTTTTAAACCTTTTCGAGCAGTTGATGACCCCTGAAATAAAACATCGTTAATGATGGATCTTCTCATAACTGTAAATTTATTTATAGATTAGAACACAAAGCTATCAGATGTAATGCAAAAAGAAATACCGGTATTTAATGTTTTTTTCTACTGGTTTTTAAGTATTTTTACCCTGAATCCATTTAAGATACTAGGGGAGTTTGTATTTTAATCTAATATTTACAGGTGATTTCCATTTTGTATATACCTGTATAAAAGCATTTAGCTATGAAAACAATAATCCTGTCGGTAATACTGCTATTGGGGCCATCAAGATTATTTTCCCAGCAGCAGGTACCTCTTGACGAAAAACATTATCTGGACAGCCTACAGGGGATTCTCCAGCGTCGCGTAGCAGACAGCTTGAAAGCCGATGCGAATTTTCGACTCGTAGAATATTGGAAAGTTAAAGATACTGTAAAGAGCAAAGCTTACCTTCTGGAAGGAAAAAAATTGGCAAGGAAGTATCCATTCTATAATGCGCTTTCGTTATTTTATGAGGGACAATACTATTATAACTGGAACAAGGAAAAAGCATCGTTGGCTTTTAAAAAAGCTGAAGCAGCACTGTCTGCTTTTCAGACCAAGAAAGCCTATGACAGGCGTGCTGCAGCTTGGTACAACTACGCCCTAATGAATAAAGATAAAATGGGGTATGATTTTGTCACAAAAATCACCCTTGAAAAGGCCATTCCCAATGCGAAGAAAGCTGGGAATCCTGTATCTCTGGCTCATTATTATACTCAGCTTTCTACAATTCTGATGAACAACTATCAGTTTGCCAAGGCCACGGATTACAATGAAAAGGCTATTAGTTTACTAGAAGGTGAAAGTTCTGGTAAGACAAACCTTCTGTTTGCCTACTTAAGCGGGGTCAGTATTTACTGCTATGACGACCAGCTGCCAAAGGCTAAAGTCCTTTTGCAAAAAGCCGCGAAGCTGCTGGCGCACCATCCGGAGTCATTAAATTATTCCCTATATTATCATAACGAAGCACTTTACTATTTTAACACTAAGGCGTACAGTAAAGCACTGGTAAGTGCAAACAAAGGCATAGTATTAGCCAAAAAATATAATCAGACGCAATTGCACCAGCAGTTCCTGTTCACTCAATATGAAATTCACGTCCAGCAAAAAGCCTACAGCAAGGCAAGGCAGATTTTGCTAGATATAGTTGAGGAGGGTACCTTGATAGCAGACAGAAATGACCGGGCTGCTATTTATGACGAGTTGGCCGAAACCAACGAGCAGATGCACGATTATAAGGAAGCCTATTTATGGCTGAAACGATCCAGGGAAGTAACCGACAGCATTAACAACGACCAGACAAAGGTCAAGATCAACGAGCTGGAAACCAAATACAGAAGCGAGCAGAACAAGCAGAAGATCGCTTCCCTACAATATCAGAATACGCGGGAAGCCTTAAGTGCTAAAAATAACCGCCTCTACAACTTATTCCTGGCACTTGGCTGCCTTTTCCTCCTTGCCGTCCTCGGCTTTGTAGTGCTGACCGCCCGTAACAGGCGCAAACTTTCCGAGCAACGTGAAATCAATTACCGACAGCAGCTAAGCGATATGGAGCAAAAACAGCAGCTTAAGGTAACCAAAGCGATGCTTGAAGGTCAAGAGCGCGAGCGCGAGCGTATTGCACGCGATCTGCATGATGGATTGGGCGGTATGCTTGCCGGGGTGAGAATCGGACTTTCAGGATGGAACAGCACGCATCCCGAGGTTTCTGCGGATAATGAGCTGAGCCGTGTCATCCAGCAGCTCGATACCTCTGTAAGTGAATTGCGCCGAATTGCCCGAAACATGATGCCGGAAACACTTCTTAAATTTGGACTGGAGGTGGCCTTGAAAGACCTTTGCGAATTTTACATGCGGGACGGCCTGAAAATTTCATTCGAATCCTTCAAAATCGAAAAAGACATTCCATTGAACATACAGCTCAACATATTCCGTATTATCCAGGAACTGATCAGCAATGCGATAAAGCATGCCAGTGCGAAAAGCATCCTGCTGCAATGCAGCCAGAACGACGATATGTTTTTTATTACCTTTGAAGATGACGGTATTGGGTTTGACACCGATACAGTAACCGAAAATAAGAGTATGGGACTGGACAACCTCAAAAACCGTATTGCATTTTTGAACGGGACACTTGAAATCCAATCGGCCCCCGACAAGGGAACAACCATCAATATCGAGCTTAATACACGCGCAAATGGATAAATTAAAAACCGCAATAGTAGATGATCATCCTATAGTAATAGCGGGATTTAAAACCCTGCTTCAAAATGAAGAGAATTTGCAGATCGTAGGCGGTTTCTGCAGTGGCAGGGATTTGCTTTCCTATCTTAAGATCAATACGATTGACCTGGTGCTTTTGGACATTACGCTTCCGGATATTAACGGAATGGACCTTTGCAAAATGATCAAGGAGGAAGCTTTGGAAACCGTCATCCTTATTATTAGCAACCATACGGAAAGAAGCATTATCATGCAGACTATCCAGAATGGTGCCAGCGGGTATCTATTAAAAAACAGCTCGCTGGTTGAATTGAGGCATTGCATTGTCGAAGCAGTTAAAGGAAATATATGCTATAGCAAAGAGGTAATGGAAATTATCAGCCGGCCTTCAAAAAATGTTCTACAGACAGTGACGCCCCAGCTTACCCGACGTGAAAAACAGATTCTAAGCTTATTGGCCCAAGGCAAGACCAGCCAGGTTATTGGGCAGGAAATCTTTGTAAGTCCCTTGACAGTAGATACACATAGAAGGAATCTCATGCAGAAATTTGACGTGAAAAATGTGGCAGAGCTTATTATGGCTGCCAATCAACATAATGTGATTAATTACGGGAATTAATATGGAAAAACCCCTAGTTCATTTACACAAATAGGAGTCGATTACATCTCCGTATATAATCAGAGCTTTGTTCTTAAGAATAAAGACAGCTATAAATACTATTAAAACTAACGATACGACAATCGTTCCTACAATGAGTTGCCATCTTTTTGCCACTAAAACTTAAGGCTGTTTATTTTTTAAATATCAATAATATCAGAAACAAAATTCTTAGCGCCAATTTTTACAGCAGTTTTATCGAATGTGTGAAAGCAATTTTTGAAAATTTAATGTGATCATAGAGTTGATCTCTTCGTTGGTTTTAGCCCATTTTTTCGAAAGATATTGATGGACTAACACAACATCTCTTGGCTTTGTGGGCCGCCCATCTACGTTTGTAAATGGACCATCAGTTTCTGTTAGCACTTTACTTGGTGGAATCCTATCTATTATTTTTCGTCCCGACTCGGACTTTACCATTGAAGGATTAATCGAAAAATAATATCCTGCATCTGCAATTTTTTCGATTAAAGGTAGAGGTCCGGAATACCAGTGAAAAATTGCATTCTGTGTTTTTTTTCTAATCAGCAGACTTAATACTTCTTTTTCTGCTCTTCTTGAATGCAGGCTTAATATTTTCTTTTCACCAGCGATCGCATCTAATATTTTTTCAAATGTGATAAGTTGTGTTTCTTTTGTTACGAAACCTTCCCTCGAAAAATCTAATCCAACTTCACCGATATAAGAAGTTTTAGAGAGATTTTTTAAGAAAAGTGAAAATTCTCGATTATGCTGTTCAGCATATAATGGATGCATGCCTAAGGCCAACCTAATTTTCTTAAATGGCAGTACATGAGGATAGCCCATTTCAAAATGACTAGGCAAGTTAGTCATAGCAATCACTGTAATGCCCGCTGTTTCACTCTCTAATAGGACTTTTTTAGGATTTTTATATAAATCGATGTGACAATGAGTATCTATCATTGAATATTTGCGCGTTGTTTTAAGTTATCATTTCCTTTATCATTTATCCATTGTTTTATTTCAGCACGTACTCGTTCAACTAACCCTGCCGAAGTTTCTAGTTCAGAAGGTCGCAACGAACCTGCGACTAGCAAAGTTCGCTTAATTTTTTCTATTGTCAAATCGGCAGAGAGAAAATCGAATAATGCCGGAAAATCATACTTGTCGAGAATTTGACTAGGTGTTGTAAATATATCAATGCCATAAAGCTGATCGTCTAAATCTACTTTGTGAAGTGCAGCCCTTCGATAAATACAAGGCATGCAAATACCACAATGACTAGTGCCGGATTTAGTATCCCAATGCATTTTTCTGCCTCTTTTTCCGCAAGATACTGACAGGGTATAAGATGCCGCTAATATTGAAGCGTCAGCACAATTTTCAACTAATTCACCTTTGGTAAAGTTCTGATAAGGATTGATAAGAGAAATGCCTATACCAATGTTATGAATTAATGCTTGCAACTGTCTTATATAGAATGGATGTGTTGTCCGTGTACTTAAAGTACTTGTTCTCGAAGGTGTTAGTGGATAGTTCAGTGAGATTGTTCCATTTTCAGGAATCGTAAGAGTGTTGCAATTCGGAAGCGTTTCAACACAAAAAAGTCCAATACCTACAAATAGGAGCGAACGGCTCCTAAAACTTGACTCTTTTACTATTTCCCTTCCAAGGTCATCGTAATTGCTAAGGGCGACGACACATTGTATCCAACAGTACTTATTTTGTAAGGCTCCGTTTCGGTTGAAAAAGTCTTCAATTCTTACTTGGTCACTATTCGGTCCAGGAGAGGAGGAATCGAAGTGTGAAAGTAACAACGCTTTTTTGTCAGTCTCCAAACTCAAAACTCCATTCGTTACGCCTACAAGAGAATCTAATCCCCCGGAAAATAATGATGCAAAAGTGTAATCATCGCGTTGATAACTCGGAACATTTGATTTCCATCTTTTTGCCTTATCAGTAAAAAGTGTTTGACTACCAATTGAAATGAAGGAAATCTTCCAGTAGTCACCCGTTAAAAAAGATAATATTTTTTCAAAATCTGACTTATTGTCTTCCCAAATTTGTAAATTATTAACGGGTAAACAAACTTCAATATCCCGCGCCCAGCCATCAATTGAAAACTGGTACCTTTCCAGTAAATTATCTATCCCGTACACTAATGTAGATATAAAAAAGAAATCAAATGCAATAGATGTAGTATTGTTAGAAAAATCCTTTAATGATTGAAAAGATATATTCAAATCTACAACTCTAGTCGCTCCCGATAAATCTTCGAAGGACAGCTTGGTACTAGCAAATTCACCTGTTCTAACAGGATTGTTTATTGTGATATTAACCTTCATAATTTTCAAATACTTTTAAGACATCTTCTTGTATATTTTTTATAAGTCTATCACCGTCATCACTGGACCAGTAAATATCCTTTAAGGGATTGGTTTTGTTCACGTTTTTAATTTTCTCAAACACATAGTCTTTGATTTGCCTAAACAAACTATCACAATCAGACTTTCCCTTTTCAACAACCAGCTTTTCGTAAAACATGATTGACAAGTGTTCAAAAATGTAGTAGCCAAAATATCGCTCGATAACATTTTCCAGTGTATCGCTGTCCAACGTTTCCTTTAAATATTGCTGCCATTCTTCCATAGTTTCTGCATCACCTGCAAGTTCTTCAAGTATTTTCTGGGATGCAGCCTTAGCAGCGACATCATCTAAAGTAGATGATGGCCCGGTACAGTGCTCCAGTAAACGGTCAATGACTTCATTTAACGGTAGCCCATCCAAACCCGGTAATCCAATTTGTGCTAACGCCTCTTGAAGATTACCTCCCGAGCTACCGAAAGCACCCAAAAAAGCACCAATATTTTTAGCTGTTCGAATACCCGCTCTACCACCGATTTTCGATCCACCTCTTCCTGCTTTACTGGCACCGCCAATCACAGAAACGTACTTGGAAAGAATGTTGCCAAGACTTGAAGTAGCAACGGCACCACCATCACAACTGCTGGTGACAGCACCGCTTAAATTTCCCCATTGAGGCTGCCCCTTAATTGAGGCCGAATAAGATTTTGATGTTCCCATTATTTAGTTTTGAATGCCTTAGATGCAGCAGATTTAGTTGAACCTAACTTATTGGTTATTATATCTTTTAGTTCTGGAATAGAAGAGTATCTTTTTAAGGCTTCACCGATAGCAGGCGGAATATCACTTGAAGAAATAAGATCAAGAGATTTTGCATATAAGTTTTCGGCACCGACTACTTTACTATCAATCATTAAATGAAATATATCATAACACCTTTTTTTCTTGGGATTTCTAACTAACATCTGTCCTGAAAATTCCAATAGAGAGCTTCTTTCAAATTCTGAAAGTGTTAATACCTCGTCAGTAATGATTTTTTTTGTAACTGCATCAGGCATAGAGTCAGCATCTAGTTTTTTGTAAAGGCTTTTGACGATGGTAGGGATAAGAGAAGTGCCGGGAATAGTTGCAGCAATCTTATCTCTTGATAACCAAAAGTAATCGCTTAAGTCTAAATCAGACAAATATGGTTCGACGTTTAACCAATTTACCAATCTTGCACCACTCCATTTCTTAAGGTCATCCTTCTTTTCAATTTCTTGCTTGGCTTTTGAGTATTCTGAATGTGTCTTAACTATATTTTCTAATTCCTTGATTTCTGTTGATATGCCTTTTTGTTCAACCTGCCATTCATATAATTGCTTGAAAAGACCTATTTCTGTGCTCGAATATTCAAGAACCATCAATTTTGCCAATATCGCCATATTGAAATCAGATATATTGGCCACCTTAGCAAGTCTTTCACGGAGTGTCAACGTATTTAAAAATCTCTTAATCTGCCGTGGATTGCCCGAAAGAGTCTGGGTAATTATTGGAACTAAATCCGGGATTGAGACAAGATTTTTTAAAATTTTATCTTGTTGTTCCTCTTCAATGGATTCTTTAATAGCGGCAAAACCACAAACAGAATATCTGTCCCGTTTTCTAAAATCTAGAAAAAAATCATGGATTTTTTTAAACTTTTCAGGTTCTAGCTCTCTTTTGCAAATTAGCAATGAGATATAAGTTTCAACTTCAGAATCGGAAAGCCTCGGTAAGTTGTATGGGATCTGTATTAGTTTTTCCAGATAGTCTTTAACAATATCTTCATTGTCGGCTTCAGAAATTTTACCTTTTTGTTTATACCTGTATTCTATTGCATGTCTGACAATCCTAGGATCGGCCCCAATAATGAAAGCAGTATTGGAAACATTTAGAAAGAGCTTCACCGCTTCAAGATTATCAATAATCCTGTCTGGCGTACACCTATCCAGATCGTCGATAATTACAACCAGCTTTTTAAATTTCGTTGCTTTTAGCAATTCGTCAAAATCACATCTGAAATCTGCAACAGCATTTGTTTTATCTTCCTTTTCTTCTTCGGATTTTTGTAAGGACTTAAAAAAAATTGCTCCTTCATCAGACTGTAGTTTAGAGATTAATTTTTCCTGGCTGTCTATTCCAAATTCGGAAAGCTTTTGCACGCCGAAAGGAATTAAGCTTAATCCCCCGGTAAAATAAGCGGATACTGCGGGCAAAGCGATATTCTTCATGATCATGCCAGCGCCACGCATCCAGTCAATAGACTTCCATAATTTTTTTGCTTTCTCCTTTACAGTATCCCTGACTTCGGCCGACAATTTCTTGTTGTCTTCCATGTCTTTCAGAATAGCATTTAAAAGAGCAGCTTTAGCATCATCATACCCCTCAAATGTCCAACCATTAAAGTAAATGCAGAGAGTATCGTTATGCTCTTCTTTGTCAAACTCACTTTTAATTATTTGAAGAATGCTTGATTTTCCACTTCCCCAATCTCCGAACACACCAATAGTCGCAGGTAGTACTGTTTCGTCGTTTATAACATCAATTAAAAGATCCGCATGTACTTTAAAGCCTAAAAGGTCTTCGGATGTTTCGTTATCTGCCCACATATATTAATTTTTAGTTCATTTAACTCCTCTACTAATTGCCATACCGTTGTGCATGGATTATGATTCGCATAATCATATCTACCTTCAAAATTTTCAGCAAGACGTTTTGCGTTACGGATAGCATCTATGTTACCGTGCGCTTTTAAAAAGTATAAATTTCTGCCCAGTTCTTTCGATAACGATATCCTCAAGCATCATAATTCAAATGCGTCATTTCCTCAATCAATTCATATCTGGCATTACAAATTTCTGATATCTGCTTTTGCCATCTTGCACTTGCAATTACCATTTTAATATTTTCAAGGCAAATAGTGCTTTAGTAGATCTTTAACCTCAAAAAGATTAAGATTTGATTTTTCAACGTCATCTGGATGAATAACAATTGTAAGCTTGTTGACAAATACTTGATTTTGTGAAGCCGTTACAAACGATTGCGCAATAATCGCAATTAATTTTTTTCGGTTTGTCCCAAGCCTACCCAGACCGGAACCGATAACAGGTATTACTGTATTTAGCTTTTCCCCCTTAGTTTCAATAAATTCCCAAAGCCTCTCAAGAATGGAATTTAGGTCTTTAAATTCTGTTTTTGCGGTATTATTTTGATTCATCTGGGCCATAGCAACCCAATAGAAATAGTCAGGACCGATTTTCAATTTCACCGTTGTTCCAAGATCGTATTGTTCTGTTTTACCAGGTTTTTGAAATTGCACATTGGGAATTCCTTGCAGACCCCTAGCTAACTCTGCATTCAATTTGGGTATATCTCCAGGATAATACATATCAGAAAATATTCCTTGTAAACTTTTTTTAGAAATAATACCACTTGCTGTATCAGTATCAAAGGTTGTACTTGTGCTAATGACCTTCTGTCCCGGAATTGTAAACAAGTCACCTATCAGAACTTCTATTGTGAGATCAACTCCCGGATGTTTGTACTTTATTCTTTTTACAGGACGCCTGGTAATGATAACAACAAAAATTCCTATTAGTAATAGTGGAGCGAGTAGCCATAAAGGCAATGCGTTCTTATTTAGAAGGTGAAAGTTATCCAATATGTCGACACCCATCCAAATTGCGCCTACTACGGCAAGAAAAGTTTTTAACGAATCTACAGACCACATCGCGTATACCCAATATGACCGAGTTTTGAAAGAGCGAGAATGATAATTCATAGTTATAATCCTAAGCTTGTATAGATACTATCGTCATAGTAATATGCGCCAGTGTCTCCCCTTTTCTTATGAGTAGCATATTGTCCAGGCCAATTCTTGATTGCGTGGTTAACAATTGTTGGACGGAAAGGAACATGAACTGCAAGGGCACCATGCAAAATCGCTGGGCAGCGGTCGTCGTCTCTTGATTTTTTCCCATTGAGGTTTACTGCAATGATGGGCATTCCCTTCTCAATAGCCACCTCTATTTCCCACCTTACAAATTTGTACAGGTTCTTTGTCTTCTCTCCAACTAAAACAATGAGGACATCACTAGCATTTAGTCTTTTCCGAAGGCTAGCTTTTATACTTTCTTCTGTGCTTGTGTCACGGGCTTGTGTGATGTCATGTGCATTGATAAATGTAAAATCGAATTTTTCATTTGCGTTCCAGGCGGTCATTAAACGGTATTGGGCAATGTCATTATCGCCATCGAAACAGGTATAACAGCAGGTAATAGCCATTTAAAATTAGTTAAGAGATTAATATAGAGTTAGTTTGTATGCGCCTAATTTACTTTATATTTTTCAATTGGCAGTTAAAAAAGTCGTCTTTGTTTGCTAAAAATGAAAGAATTTTATTAATAATACTTTTTCGCAAAAAAAAGGTCTGAGTTCGCCATAAATAAATCCCTTTAAATAAAAATCAATTTATTAAAATTAAGAAACAAGCGCTGCTACAGAAATGATTGGAATATTCAATATTTTAGAAATTGGAGTTGCAACCTTTTCTAGTACAAAAGCCTAAGGCAATATTTGGAGCTGCTACCTTTTTTGCCACAAAAAGCCAAGGCTGTTTTTAAATATCAATAAACTCAGAAACAAAAGACTTGCTGCTTAATTTTACAGCAAGCTAAAATTCTAATTTTTAAAAACATGAAAGAGACAAGAAAAAAATACACCGCCGAATATAAAATTTCCTCAGTAACCTTAAGCGTCCAATATGGAAGCATATTCCACGTGGCCCAGGAACTGGGTATCAGCAAATACAATCTCCAGCACTGGAAGAAGCTTGTCAAGAAAATAAGCTTACCCTGCAAAAAACATCTGGTCCAGATAACAAAAGTAATGAATTGTCAAGGTTACAAAAGGAAAATAAAGATATCAAGATTAAGCTAGATATCCTAAAAAAGGCGCTGGGCATCTTCTCCAAGAGAGACGGGCAAGATATCAATTTATCAGAGAAAACGCTAAGATATTTCTCGTTGGGAAGTTGTGCCAAATTTTTAATGTAGACCCAAGCTGCTATTACAGATGGATAAAAGAAATCCCTACCAGCAGGGCATTGCGTAGAGTTTTTATCGCATCGAAAATCTCAAAAAATTTATCATTGGAGCCGAGGCAGATATGGAAGCCTGAGAGTAGCTTAAGAATTATCAGCAATAGGCATAAAGGTATTTAATCTAAAATCTAAGAATATGTTTTAATTTTGTAAATAATATTTAGAAAGTCTTAAATATCGAACAGTTAACGGTGATTATGATTTCAACAGATTATGAAAAAAAAATTGATAGACCATTTTAGAAAATATGTTGAAATAGCCCCTAATGACGAGCCCGTAATCTTATCATATTTCGAGCCCTTGCTTTTTGCCAAAAAGGAAAATCTAATGCATGACAATTCTCAATGCAAGTTTCATTATTTTGTAGAAAATGGGTGTCTGCGCATGTTTTATGTTTGCGATAAAGGTGTTGAGCAGACTATCCAATTTGCTATCGAGGACTGGTGGATTACTGACTATCTCGCGTTTGAAAAACAAGCCCAAACAGAATTTATTATACAAGCGGTCGAAAAAACAGAGGTTCTGGCAATCAGTTATAAAAATCAGGAAAAACTTCTCAAGAAATACCCGCAGCTCGAGCACTATTTCAGACTGATTTACCAGAGAGCGTATGCTGCAACCCAGCATCGCTCTAAATATCTACATACTCTTTCAAGCGAGCAGCTTTATCATCTTTTTAATGATAAATTCCCGGAATTTACCAGGAGAGTTCCTCAACATATACTTGCATCCTATCTTAATATGACCCCTGAGTATCTAAGCGAGATAAAAGCGAAAAAGCGTTCGACACCTTAAACTCAAATTCTGTAGGCATATCTAATTAAGTGCAAGACAAGATTCCTTGGCCACCTGCCATCTTTCTGATGAATATTCCCAGATCAGTGTAAAGAATTTGGGGTCTGATTTTCCATTCAATTCCAAATCGCGGGTCATCACTACCATCCCCATATTCCCATCACAGACAGCATAATGAAATTCTGCCTTAGTAGAGAATGGTGCGGCTTTTGCATCACTGTTATTTTGAACAAAACCAATAAGCTGTTCTTTGTTCATGGTATCTACCATTCCATTCTTATCAACTTTAACAATCAGTAAATTATCCGCGTAGATCTGCCTTACATAAGGTACATTGAAATGTGTTGCTTGATAAATTAGTTCTTTTGTCAGTTCAATTAAATTTTCGCTATTCATTTTTTTTATTTTTTAAAATTGACACAAATGCTATTATATACTTGAATACAAAAGTGAAAATAGTCCCGTTTCAAAATCTTAAACTGGTTTAAGATTCTACTTTTTTTTTATCCTCAATTTTGCTCTATTAATAACTAATACAAAATCAGATGAAAATTGTAATTGTTGGGGGTACTGGACTTATCGGTAGCCAAGTAGCAAGCATGCTAAAAAATGAACACGAAGTAATTGCTGCATCACCTAATACAGGAGTAAACACTATCACAGGCGAAGGTCTTGAAGAAGCCCTTAAGAATGCGAATGTTGTCATCGATGTTTCTAACTCACCATCATTCGATGACGATCCTGTAATGAATTTCTTCAAAACCTCAAATCAAAATCTACTGCCTGCGGAAAAGAGAGCCGGAGTACAGCATCACATTGCCCTGTCAGTTGTGGGAACAGATAAACTGCAGGACAGCGGATATTTTCGCGCCAAGCAGGTCCAAGAAAACTTGATCAAAGAATCTGGCGTTCCTTTTACTATTGTACACGCGACACAATTTTTTGAGTTTGCAGGCGGTATTGTCGCAATGAGCACATCCGAAGAAAAAGTTAAACTTTCGGATGCATTTATTCAACCCATTGCGAGTGTTGATGTCGCAACATTTCTTGCAAAAGTGGCAACAGAAAAACCCGTAAATAAGATTTTGGAAATTGGCGGCCCTGAACGCTTCAGGATTGATGAATGGATAAAGCAATATATCACAGCAACAGGAAAGGCTTTCGAGGTTGAAACTGATAGTAATGCGCCATATTCAGGAGTAGTACTTGAAAAGACAACACTTACTCCCGAGAATCCTGTGTATCTAGGAACTAATGACTATACAAATTGGATTGCTAAGCCTGGAAACAAACGTTGATATTGCCTATCGGATAAAGACGGCTTTATCAGTTTAGAATTGACAATTAAGACCGTAGGCTATTTAGGCCTACGATCTCTAATCTATAAATAATTGAAGTATGTATATTGGCAAGTCATATAGCCTTTTTGAATTTGTGATATGGACTAAACGGAAAATATACACTTTGCTCCTGTTAAGTGCTATCCCCGTCATCTTATACAATTTACTAGAGATAAAATGGATAGCAATTCCTTGGTCTGTTATTGCAATGTTAGGGACAGCTACAGCGTTTATTTTAGGGTTCAAAAATAACTTAAGTTATAAGCGTTCTCTAGATGCTCAAGATATCTGGACAGCAATTTTATCAAATAGCCGGGCTTGGGGGCTAGTAAGTAGAGATTATTTGAATAGTGAAATTTCAAAAGAACTTATTTATAGGCATATAGCTTGGGTTACTGCTTTACGTTATGGAATGAGAACACCCAAAACATGGGAGTCGACAAATGAGACAAATAATGTAGCCTATCGTAAATTCTTTACCATTCCTGAACAAGAAACAAGCCTTGAGGAAGATTTGGCTAAATATCTTTTGCCTGGCGAGTTGCAAGCTGTTTTAAAAGCTAAAAACATTTCAACCCATATCTTAAGTTTACAAAGCAAGACGCTGAAATCTCTTTATGACAAGCAAGAAATCACAGTCTTGCAATTTGTTGATATGGAAAAGTCAATAAGAGATTTTTATAATTTACAGGGAAAAAGCGAGCAGATAAAGAATTCGCCATTTCCTGGCCAGTATAATACTATTAATAATTTGTTAGTCCGGTCTTTTACATTTCTGCTGCCTTATGGAATGCTGAATGACTTTAACAAACTCAATGAAGGTGTGGTCGGACTTATGAAAGGAGATATGACCTGGTTAATTATCCCTTTCAGCTTTTTAATTTCATGGCTGTACTTTTCTATAGTCCAGGTGGGTGAAAATACCGAAAATCCATTTGAAGGTGGCGCGAATGATGTTCCGATATCTCAAATTAGTTTCGAATTAGAAGTCGAATTAAGGCAAATGCTCGGAGAAATTAATTTGCCAGACTTTAGTATGCCTCAAAACAACATTATCTTATAAATTATGAATGCTCAAAAAAACATATTTAAAAGCTCCATTGGAAGAAAAATCTTGATGGCATTAAGCGGCCTGTTCTTGATTAGTTTTCTGATCGTGCATGCATCGGTGAATGCCCTCATTTTCTACAATGATAATGGGGAAATATTTACTATCGGAGCACATTTTATGGCTACAAACCTAATAATCCGTACCATAGAAGTTGTTCTCGTTATCGGTTTTATAATTCATATAGTCCAGGGACTTATGCTTTGGCAAAAAAACAGAAAAGCCAGGCCTATAGCCTATGCTTATAAAAGCAATACGCCTTCAGTTAAATGGTATAGCAAAAGCATGACCTTACTTGGCACACTAATTTTATTATTCCTGATTATCCATACTCAGAATTTTTGGATCCCCAATCGAATTCATCAATTTCAGTACAGTGAGGAACTTCCTTTATATGAGATGATTCTTGAAAAATTTCAAAGCCCAATTGAAGTGGTGATCTACCTATTGGGATGTTTCTCCCTTGGCTGGCATTTGCTGCATGGCTTTAAAAGCGCATTTCGTTCTTTGGGAATCGATCATAAAAAATATAACCCAATGATTCTGAAACTGTCCTATGGTTTTGCGATAATAATACCTTCAACGCTTGCAATGATGCCAGTATCTATTTATTTAGGATGGATAAAATAAGAATTCTTATATTAAAAACTGATGGAAAGTGATTTGTCGCCTGATTTTGAATTGCCTAATGTGTAGGAGCATTTTGCATAAAATATTTCATAGCGCTGGAAATATGGTACGGGTATTACAGCAAATCCAAACCTTACCAAGATAATCTTTTACTACTAAAATATTCAATACTATATAATAGTTGTTGCTATTAATCTATAGAAATTTATCCTTAAATATCTACTTCCAGTAACCTGGAAGGATTAACCCTCAAACCTTTTGCCTGCTTCAGCAAAGTAGCGAACGCAAAGTTCTTGCTGCCTTTGCCAAATGATGGCGGAAGGATCATCAACAGATCTTCAGGGGCTGACATATTCAGCTCTTTACAAATTAGCAGCCCATATATAAATATCAACTTTTTCACTGATATTATACTTTCTTCTAATCCTATATTTTTTTCCTTCAATGCTTCTAATGCTAGAATTTGTGAATTTAGCTATTTCCTTTGTTGAAAAACCTAATTTTATGTATGCACAAAATTCCAGTTCACTTGCCACAACGTTAGGTTGCACTTCGATCAGCCGTTCGTAAAAGTAAGGGTATAGTTTTTTAAATTTCGAAAAAAAACAATTATTGCCTTCTACAGCCATATCTATAACTTCTTTTAATTTATCGATATCAATCTCCGTTTCTCTTTTCCACATTTCAGCCCTCTTTTTATAATATTTGATCGATATGGCCTGTTTTTTTATTATAAAATAGACAAGCCAGAACGCAAGTGCAACTGATCCTAGCAATGATTCTAGAAAAATAAAATCCTTCTTGGGATGTTCGAATGAATTTGTTTTAACATCTAAAAGCACCACAAAAGACAGAAAAAAACATATTAATGCTATCTCCTTTTTATTTCTACTGACCTTTAAAAAATTTGGCAAAGACAGAATAAGGGGTATGTAATAGAAATGTATTCCTGACTCAAGACCTGTGTGGGCAGATATGTATAAAAAAATAGAGCTCAATAATAGATAAGCAAAGGCCTGCGCAAGAGCATTAAATTTTAAATCTGTGAAAATCAAATAAAAAAAAAGAATTGATAAAAGCAAAAAGCAATACGAGATTAAAGAAGATATCCAAATAAAATCGCATACAGAAATTGCAAAAAATATAAACGAAAGCGAAAGAAAACTTTTATTCCATAGCTTGATACGCTCCGCTTCCATTTTGCATGTATGTTTTTCAGTTCTATCTTCAATCAATTTGCAATAAAAACCTGAAATGCTTTTTAATACCATAGTATTTGTGATTAATAAAGATTGTATGAAATTCAATGCAATTTTAAGCCAAAAAACTACGCAAGTAAATGCATGTGTGTAATCATTTCGGAATATATCACACTAAAGAACGCAATTAAAACTCTGATTTTCAAACAATTAAACTATAAACCATAAAATTAAAGGTTTTAAATATATGCCTTTTGTATAAATGATAAAAATTGCCATAATAGTAAGACGTATAATACAAACAGTTAAATTTGTAGTACCCAAATTAAAAAATTATGAAAAGAATATTTTCAGTTTTAACCCTTCTCTGTTCGTTTACTAGCATACTCAACGCCCAATTAAATAAAAATGATATAGACAAATTATTACAGGATGGCAAGCACTATTTAAAATTTACTAATGATACCGTAAAAGGTTTTAAGATTTTGTCAGAGGTAAAAGGAGCTTCTAAACGTATCGGTTACAAAGATGGAATTGTAGCGAGCGAGCTGGCATTAGGCTTTGGAGCTGCTACCTTTTTTGCCACAAAAAGCCAAGGCAAGGGCACAACAAACTGAAAGATTGAAAGATTTGCTGTGCTAAATCTGTTTCAGATATTATTACTAAATCTGATTCCTTCAAATGCCACACCCTACTTTCTACCAAATTACTTTAGAAATATGACTGCAGGTGTCGCAAGGATCAACATAAGAATCCTGCCATATAAAAAAATCCTTCTGGGGAAACTGAGTGCCTAAAAGTCCTGTTATTGGATAGGCACTTGCCCGCCACAAATGCGAGAATGCAAAATGTGATCCATCCCCTTTCTCTTGTCTTTCTCTTCCATCAGAACCAGATTAGACTTCAAGGAGCCTATTATTGTAGGCGTCCTATAAATCCCTCTTGCTAATATAATCATTGAAGATTAGGATTATGCTGAGCAAGGGATTAAAGGAATTTGAAATAAACGAGCTGGTAAAAAGAACCGTCCTGGATACCCAGCCCATATCGGTCCAGCATAAGCTGACGGAACATGGCGCACGCTACAGACCATAATAACAGCCTTACAGATTGGGAAGTCGTGCACCGAAAGAAAAATTACCGGGAAATAATGCTGTAACATTTTGCCGTTAAAGTATAAAGGACAGATATCACTAAATAGTAATTTTGGAAATCCGGTTGAGGGGCCGGATTGCATGGAGACTTGTTTTCAATTTCGACAAAAAAAGGATAGCGTTTGGCTATCCTTTTTCATTTCGTCTACACGATCAGGCCACTGTTAATCCAGTCCTTTCCCGCGTTCCAGATACTGCTCTACCTTTTCGCGGTCGTTGCCCACGGCAGCAATTGCCGATTCGATCTCTTCCCTTGTCACGCCCAGCTTGTCCGCCAGATAGGCGAGCTCATACCCTTCGCTGCCCGAGACCCTGCTGCGGTCGCGTCCGTCCTGCTTATTTTTGTCGTCTGCCATAATAATGATTGTCTATGAATTAATGTGATTATTTCTTTTCGCTGATGGATTTCAGTATCTTTTTCAGGTCTATTCCTTTTCCCAGCACGGGCTTGAAGATATCGCCCTCGCTCCGCATCCTTTCGATGGCGTTGAAGATATTGAAATCCGACATCTTAAGTCCCTTCTTTACCTCGTCCCAATGCAGTGGCATGGACACCGTCGCGCCAGGCTTCGGCCTTAGCGAATAGGGTGCCGCGATAGTGGCATGTGGCCTGTTCTGCAGGAAGTCGAGGTACATCTTTCCTGTCCGGTTGGATTTCATGCGTTCCAGCGTCGTGAATTTGGGCAGCTCGTTGTGCACCAGGGTCACGATGATCCGCGCAAGTTCTTTCGAATGTTCGTAGGTGTATTTGGCACCCAACGGGATATAGACATGCAGCCCTGTCGACCCGCTGGTCTTGCAGTAGCTCTCGATGCCCATATCCAGCAGGACCTGCCTTGTTACCTGCGCGGCCTCGATGACCTGATCGAACGAGTTCTTGTCCGGATCGAGGTCGATGATGCACCAGGTGGGGTGGTCGGGCTTCTTTGTCGTGCTGTTCCACGGATGCAGCTCGATGCACCCGAGCCCTGCCATATACAGCAGCGTTTCCTCGTTATTGCCGAGCAGGAAATGCTTGTCGATATCGCTCTCCTCGTCGTCGGTATGGTACAGGTAGGTTTCTGCCCAGTCGGGCGCCTTTCCGGAAACATCCTTCTGGTAGAAGCTGGAGCCCTCGATCCCGTCCGGAAACCTGTTGAGCGACTGAGGCCTGTCCTTGAGATAAGGAAGGATAAACGGCGCTGCCTGGTAATAGTAATTTATCATATCCCTTTTTGTCACCTTTTCTTTCGGCCAGTAGATCTTGCTCAGGTTGGTAAACTTGAGCTCATGGCCGTTTATCTTTCGTACCTGCGTCTCGTCGGTCGGGTTCAGCAGTGTCTTGCGCGCCGCCTTCCCCCTTGGTTTTATGATTTCGTCCTTGCTGTCTTTCATACCTTCTTCTTTTACTGCCTATTCGGTCTTTATCTCTTTTTCAAGCACGACGTTAGTCGCGCTCTTGTCCTCGCGCATGCCCTCGAATGAGGGATGCCGCATCACCCCGTCCGATGTCATTTCCGTAAAGCTCACCTCGCAGACAAGCTTGGGCTTGAGCCATGTCGCGGTGGCATGCGGCGGGTTCTGGCGGAACCTGCTCGGCTTGTTGATATCGGGCTCCTCCTCGAAGGGCGGCCTGTCGGTAACCAGCGGCTTGAAAAGCTCGACTATCTCTTTCTGCTTCTTGATGCTGAACCCCGTGCCGACCTTTCCTGTATAGATAAGCTTCTTTCCTTCATACACGCCCACAAGCAGCGCGCTGAAAGGCTTGCTGCTGTCGTCATTGAGCGTATAGCCGCCAATGACCACCTCCTGCCTGCGGTTGGCCTTTATCTTAAGCCAGCTTTTCGTCCGCTCGCCCATTACGTAGCTGCTGTCTGCCCTTTTTGCCATGATTCCTTCCAGCCCCATTTTCTTTGCCGCTTCCAAAAACTTGATGCCGGAGGTATCGAAGCCCGCGCTGAACATGATCCGCGGGTCCTCGGGCAGCACGGCTTGCAGTATCTCTTTACGCTGGACGAGCGGCAGTCCGGTCAGGTCGTGCCCGTCAAGCCATAGGATATCGAATACGTAGTATAAAAGCTCGCCGTCGGCCTCGCTTCGCCAGTTCTGCAGCGCCCCGAAATTGGCAGCTCCCTTGTCGTTCAGCACGACAACCTCGCCGTCGACAACGGCATTGATGCCCCAGGCCTTCAGCGCGTCGTGGATCGGATAGAACTTTCTGTCGAAGGACTTGTCGTTGCGTGATTTCAGTTCGGCATTTTTTCCCTTCATGAACCCCAAAGCACGGTAGCCGTCCCACTTTACCTCGTAGACCCATCCCGGCTCATCGAAAGCCTTGTCTACAAGGGTAGCAAGCATGGGCTCCGCAGTCGTGAAGAATAGCGTTCTTTTCGTCCCTTTCAGCAGTGCCTTCAAGTCCGCGGTGCCAGGCTTTTCCTTCTTGCTGGACAGCTCCTCCTCATTGCCTGTTCCGCTTTTTTTCCGGGTGCCCGTTTTTGCTTTCGATTCCTGCCCGTATATATTGGCGGAGGTTTTGGCGACCTGCTCGATCGTCTTTTTGGAAACGACGGACTTGTCTTTTTTGGTTATATCGGTCGCTTTTGCGTATTTATCATTGTGCTTGATCAGCAGCCAGGCGTTCTCGCCCATGCCCTTTGTCTTCACGAGCGCAAATTCGCCCTTGAGCTTATGACCTTTCAGCGTGACCTTGACCGAGCCCGCCTTGAGTTGCTTCAGCAGGGATTTTTCCTGCTCCTTTTTGGTGCCTTCGGCCTCGAGGGGCTCGTAGGTTCCCTCATCCCAGACGATGACGGTACCGCCGCCGTATTCCCCCTCAGGGATGATGCCCTCAAAATTTCTGTAGTCGTAGGGATGGTCTTCCACCATCATCGCGAGGCGCTTGTCCTTCGGGTCGGTCGAGGGGCCTTTCGGGACTGCCCAGCTCATAAGCACTCCGCCCATCTCCAGGCGGAAATCGTAATGCAGGTGCGAGGCGGCGTGCTTCTGCACGACGAACCGCAGCTCTTCACCCTCCGGCTTTCCGCCAAAGGGTTCCGGCGTCTTTTCCGCGCTGCGTTTTTGTTTGTATCTGTCGAGAGCCATACTTTGCCTGTTTGGTTATAGGAACAGCGCCGGCCGCCTCATAGTTTTAGCATGGGCGCCATATCAGCTTGTCTGTCTAACAAAGTAAGTCCCATAATTCATGATTTGCATTATATTATTGGACAAAAACCTTATATATTTTATGACATGTGATTTCAACCGAGAACATCCAGCATGATCCAGAATATAAATTTACCCGCAGGATCGTGTAACGTTTCGCGCCCCAAATGATAATAACTTAGCTATTGAATAGCGGATATCGAAACCTAAATACATATTCTATGATAGAGATACTTCCCTCCATCCCGAAAAACATCGCTGCTTTCAGGGCTACAGGAAAAGTGACAAAAGAGGACTACCAGAAGGTCATGGTGCCTCATGTCAATGAGCTTGTAAGCCGCAGCGGCGAGCTGAATTTTCTCTTCCTGATAGATACTGAAATCAAGAATTTTACGCTCGGTGCCTGGTTTCAGGATGCGCTTCTGGGCCTAAAGCATCTGGCCTCCTGGAAGCGGGCCGCGATCGTCATCGATAATGCCGATGCCATAAAATTTACCGATGCATTCAGCATCCTTGCGCCCGGAGAATTCAAGGGCTTTTCGAAAGAGCAATATGCAGATGCGCTGGAGTGGATAGCACAGGATAAGTAATGCTAAGATGTCGTGCTTGGATACCCGGCGACTTTTCCAAAACTTCATGAAAAGTTTATATTATTGTTTCTTTTTGCGCATAGATTTGGTTATTTTCACTTTAGCTCTATCCATTTGCTTATAGTCCTGCCTTGACCTCCATAGCAAGCTTCCTTATCGGCAACAAAAATAAATCCTATGAAAGATCTAAAGATTTGTCTTGCCGACGATGACAGCGACGATAGGGAACTTTTCCAGGAAGCACTTATCGACGTTAATCCCACAAGCGAAATGCTGCTGTTTAAGGACGGCAGTGAACTTATCGGAACGCTTCCTAAGATTGAGCATGTCCCTGATTTCCTCTTCCTTGATTTAAATATGACTAAGATGGACGGAAAGGAGACATTGGCAAAAATCCGCGAAAATAAGCGCTACGATCCTTTGTTCGTCGTCATATATTCTACCTCCTCTGCGGCAGGAGACATTAAGGATTGCCTTGAGCTGGGAGCTAACGGCTATATGGTCAAGCCCGCTAGCTTTAAGGCATTGAAAGATGGTATTGCTGGTATCATCAAAGTGGATTAGATGGGGATGGTTATAGCATTGCATCTGAAAATCCTCTGATGAATTCATCCCGTAATTGCTCTTTCTCGTCCTGATCCTTTGATATCTTATCGAGAATATGATGTAGCTGGTTAAAATCTACCCAGCAGCCGATCTTGGCAGAAGCTAAGCCGTAGTTGCATACTTCGAGCTTTTTCCTTACCATGCTGTCGTAAAAGTCGAGCGATGGGCAAGCATATGAAATCCTTCATTAGAATTAATATTGATACAGGAATTTCCACATATAGCTGCATTTTACCACATCGAAATTATATAAATTACGATGTTTAATATAAATCTTTGTTGCTTATAAATTAATAAATTTGTGCCGTTTCGGATGAGGGTCCGATTATATTAAGCTTGTTGATACAACAAAAAAGGATAGCGCATGCTATCCTTTTTTTGGTTTTAAATGTATTATTCAGAGCACTGGCACTATCAAAATCATCACCGCTATTATATGTAGCACGCAATTCCTCCAAGCGATCAACCAGGAATTACCAAAGCCTTCAGTTCATGACTTTCGTGCGTTTGCCATGCTCGATATCTAAATTTTTATTCCTGATAGTTTCCAAAACCTACAACCCCTATTTTCTCTTTTTCATCTACGCTGGTGACAAACTTCAGTTTCGAGCCTGCCTTGCTCCAGACTTTCTTGGCTACCGTCACCCCGCCGAAATTTTCTTCTTCAGATACCGCAGTGAATCCCTTGCCTAGAAGCTCCCCTCCAATGACAATATTATTTGGGGCGCCATCATAGATACAATTTACAGCGAATACCTTATTTCCTTTTGCAAAATACACATCTACACTGTCAAACCGGGAGGTGAATGAATGAATTTCTGTTATATCGCCTTCGTTTTCCCGTTCGACACCGACTTTCTCGAATCCTTTTTCTTCCATAAAGGAATCGATGCTCTCCTTCGTGGTATTATAAAAGATATCGTTGAGAAGAGCCAACTTCTTATTTTCAAATTTTACCTGGCCAAAAAGCATCGAGCCTTGCAATAAAAGGATTAAAATAACTGAATTTTTCATATTTATCTTTTTTTGTTTTGCGTTGATTAAAGCCTGTCAAATGTCTACCCGCATTATCCTGCAGCAAGACGGACTCCTAAAAATCCCCCAACATTTCCTCCAGACCCTACTTCTACAAAAGTAACTTCCTTATGAGACAAAAAAAATACCCCAAAAGGAGTATTTTTTCGCAAATTGGCATACTTGCTCCCCTTGAAGGATTCCATACGTCAGGCAATATTTAGTTTTCGAATTAATAAAGATTCAGGAGAGATCAACAAAATATTAAATGACTTGAAATAGATCTTCGGAAAAAATCCCTGATTCTGTGGAAACGTGGATGAGAGATGCTAAACTTTTGAGGCTCTGATTGCAGCATCTACTATAATTCTCAGCAAATATGAATTGCAGTATCGGTATGTCCATCTACTTTGCCAATTCTGCAACTATTCACCACGATAACATCAGGGCATAGCCAGATATACCCGTTTTATGCCCCAACGATTCACAGGTTCATATATTGATTAGATAATCAGGGGGAACAACATGAATCGTATAACTTTGGAAAGGCGACGCTGCATCAGACCATACTATGGTCACGGTCAACGTATATTTTGGAAGGTTATCGGCAAATAATGTAAGAATTCGATCGGCGTATTCCTTAGCTTTGGTTTTCCGGCACGCTGGCCCGATGTGGTCTTTGCCCTCCAGCTTAGGCTAGCTTAATCGGATGCTTATAGCGCGGAAGCCCAAACAAAATAATCTTATGGAAAACACATACAATCTTCTTGTGGGTACTAATACGAAAAGTCAGCATGACAAGGGAATTTACATTTTTGGATTTGTTCCGGCTACGATGGCGGTCACCTTAAAGGAATGCTATAAAAATGTTGCGAGCCCGAGTTATCTCAGCATCGATGAACGGAAAGAAGTACTCTACTGCGTGAACGAGGATGGCAGCAACAGTTCCGTAAGCGCATTTAGGTACTGGCACGAAAGCGGCAAGCTACAGCTATTGAACAGGGTAGCAACCGGCATAGACCCTTGCTATTTGGCACACAATGATCGCCATGTCTTAGCAGCCAATTACGGGAGCGGCTCGATTGCCGTCTTCGAAAGGCTGCCCGATGGCTCGCTGACCGATGCGGTCCAGGTTGTGAGACATGAGGGCGGCAGCATCAAACAGCCTCGGCAGGAAGGCCCGCATGTACATATGGTACAGTTTTCGCCAGGGCAGCAGTTGGTTTACGCAAATAATCTTGGAAATGACTCCGTCTATATTTATGAATACGATCCGGACGGGGATTGCTCGGTGCTCGCGCTCCGCACTAAGATCGCTGTTACACCTGGGTTCGGCCCTAGGCATCTTGCCTTCCATCCCACGGGAAAATACTTTTATATAGTCCATGAGCTCGCTGCAATTGTAGAAGCCTATAACTGTGTTGGCGGCGAGGCAACTCTACAGCAGCAGGTTCCGCTTTATACGGGAAATGACAGGAAGTATAAAAGTGGAGCCGATATTCGCATTACTGCTGACGGCAGGTTCGCCTATGCCACAAACCGCGGCATGGCAAACACAATAACCGCCTTCGAGATATCGGAGGACGGGACTCTTTCGGTCTTGCAGCAGCTGGCTAGCGGGGGCGACAGTCCAAGGAATCTCATTATTGACCCCACCGGCAGCTGCATCTTGGTCGCCCACGAGAATTCGGGTAACATTACCTTTTTTAGCAGAAATAAGGCCGATGGTAGGCTTTCCTACGAAGATAGATCGATAAGCCTCCCAAGCCCAGTATTTCTAGCACTTACCTCCGGCAACGTTTCTGGTACCTGAACGTGCGTCCAGCAAAAGGTCTGCCATTGAAGATTAATATGTGTCAAAGTTAATGAGGTATGCTATCCGCATGCAAGGTCCCCTTGTATGCCCTACTATTGTTCGCATGCCACTAAGATTTCCATCCAGGTCCTCACCTGGCACGCGTATCCGTTTCCGTTATGTACGAAGCGACGACGTCAAACAGGCCAAGCAGTATGAAAAGCAGGCGCGGCTTGCCCTCGATGTCAAGCATTTACCGGCAAGATTGCCAGAAAGCGCCGGCAAGGATATCGATGGTCAGGTGCAACCGTACCGGCAAGACCCTTACAATGCCAAGCTCGTACCGCATCAGGATACCCATAAATAGCATCAGCGCTCCATATACAAAAAGTATGGCGCTTTCGGCAGCGCGGGGATCGAAGCCCATCGCGAACGGAAGGGAAACAAGCAGCACGGCCATGATATAGTCAAGAAAGCCGTGCATTCTGGTAGATATGATCTTCATAATATTGATTTATTGGTTACTACGTAATCTGCAGCAGAGCTGCCGCGCTCCTCCCTATGCAAATGGCCTCCACTACCCGACGATACCGATCGGCAGCACTGCCAGTTCCAGCTCTTCCATAAAAGCAATTGCTGCATAAACCGCATCCATGTCACTGTCGCCGAACGCTGTTAGCTTCATGCAATCTGCGCGCCAGATATCAAGCGAAAATCCGAACGACAGGAACCGCCTTGGCCTTCCGCTGCAGGTTGCCAGTTCGGCTGCGAGTACCGACGAGCACGCTGCAAAAATGGTGTGTCGCGGGGCGACGGCACCGATTTGCTGGTAAAAGCTCTTCTTGATTGCGGGCCTGGATGGAATCGCCTCGATCATAAGGTCGGCGTCACTAACAGCCTCGCTCATATTGACCGAATAGGACAGGTTTCCCAAGGCCCTGCTTGCTATGGCTTCGGGGGCAGCAAGATCACGTATATAGCTGGTGGCAATGCCTATAATTCGCTCCCTGGCTTTACATGCGGCCTGATTGTCTACCTCGAATACCACCACCTTAAATCCGCGGAACGCAGCGTGGAAGGCTAACTGGCTGCCCAATCTCCCTGCACCGAATACGGCAATATTCTCTATGGTCATGGCATCTGCTTTTAGCGCTGCGGTCTTTCCGCCAGCAGGATAAAGTTAGCGCCGTTACAAGGGCATTAGATTACATGATTATTTCGAAAGCTTGCAAAATTCGTAGCGGATAACTTTGGATTCCGGAGGGGCTCATCCATGTCAAAAAATTCTACTAAACGCTTAGGACAATTGAGGCATATAAGCGACATAGAGGAAAAAAACAAGCCCTCAAGGATATCGCCTTTACCCGATCTCATATCGTAAGGGCTCCCCTTGCCAATATGATGGGACTGCTCCACCAGGTAAAGGATATGGATTTCACGTCTGAAGATGGCGTAGAATTTCTGTAGCATATCCTGGCTTGCAGCCAGCAGCTTGATGAGAGCATCCGGGAAATAGCAGGAAAGGCAAGCAAGTAGGCTTCTGCTATAACTAATCGTAAATCTTTTTTAACTCACTTTCAACCTTGTCCATGGCTATTTTGTGCAACTCGCTTCTGCCTTTGTCTGCTGCTCTTAGGATAGCGAGGCACTCTTTCAGAAATCGGGGCGCAAAATCAGGGTCATTGGCTGCGATCTCATTGCAGTTGTCAATTATGTCGGCATATTTTATGGTATGCGAATCTGGGCTGGTCTGCCTGATACGTTCTAATTCCATCTGCTTCCTCTTTCTCCTGTTCCAGCCAGGATACTCTTCCTTTATATAGACGTCTGTCAGTTCTTTCACCAGCGACAAAGCTTCTTCGGCTTCTTCTTTCGTCAGCAGCTTTTCTAAAAAAGACAGAAGCTCTTGTTCATTTACGGGCGTATCTTCTAAAACATCATGAAGCAGGGCGGCAGCAAGGATTGGAAGCCTGCTTTCATATTGCCTGCATAGTTCCATGACGCGGACTGGATGGACAATGTAGCGCTCTGGCGAATATTTGCGCATCTGGCTCCCATGAGACTTATCTGCAAAATGCTGTATTTCTTTCAGTATATTTTCCATCATTTGCATAAGTAGAATTGATTAGAAGTTTCTTTATAGTCTTAAAGTCATTCATCTGCTATAATATTGCTACAAGGCGAGCAGCTTCTGGGACGGCATTAATCAATAAATGCTTCGATCATTGTACAGCACAAAAAGTCAAGGCAATGATGTAATTATTTCTATAGATTTTTAAAATAAATTTGGCATATAAAGCGTTAGCTTATAGGCAACAATGTTTTATTGCTGGATTCCCTCCCTGGTAGAATCTAAAAGAAACTTGCACCCGTAGATAAAAATAATTTTTAAAACTTAATTGCTATGCCACTACCAGAAAATTTAGTCGTTCTCAAAGAAGATTGGGAAGCGGACATCAGGAACTACGAAAATTTTATTCTAACGTCTGGCTGCAGCGAACAAGATATAGAAATACTAAGGCTGCTCATCGAAGAAGCCAAAATTAAGAAGCAGAAGCTGGAAGCAAGCAGCTAATTATATTTGGTTATCTCCTTCCTTTTTTTCACGATCTTCTTGAAAAGAGAAGGCGAAATTCCTGTAGCTTTTTTAAATTGGCCCGATAGATGGGCAACGCTGCTGTAGTTGAGCTTATAAGATATCTCAGTCAGAGAGTATTCCTGCAGGAGCAGTCTTTTTGTCCTTTCTATTTTTTGGAGAATAATAAAGTTCTCAATCGAAGTATATGTATACTGCGAGAATAGCGTAGAAATATAACTATAGTTCATCTCGAGCTGTTCTCCAATATAGCAGGAGATTTTAGATAGAGGCAGCTTGTCCTGCTCAATCATATTACAAATTGTATCCTTTATCTTTTGGATGAGCTGGCATCTGGGATCATTAATAAGTTCTATTCCGTATCTGTTTAGATTTTCTTTGAGCTCTTTCAACTTCTCTTCCTCCGGCATGATAGAGAACTCCCCCATCGCTTTCATTTCATAGCCGATATTCAATTTATCCATCTGTTCTTTGACTACTGCCCTGCCTGTGATATTGTGGTCATACTTGATATAAATTTTCATGCGTTTGATTCTTTAAGGCTATCAATAAATACGGGAAGCCTTTGGTTTTCCGTATTTATTGATAGCAGTTGATTCTATTTATCTTCTTGGTCGTGTCCTGCCACCTTGACAATCTTGTTATAGATCCCGAGCAAAAGAAACGGAGCGGCCCACTGCCCAACAAATAGGCTCTGGTGCTCTCTGCCCAAAAGCTTTAGCGTTGCAGCAACGCCCATAGATCCAAGCGCGGCCCATAAAAATAAGTCAGACGGAAGTTTGGCTGTCTTGCTTTCAATAGCCTCAGCAACTTTTCCTTCGGTGTTGCTTTTAGCATCAGTACTGTTGTCCTTCAATAAATTTTCCATATTTACAGTTTTAAAGTGGTTAAGAAATACGGATTTAAAGTGACGGATTTTTTAACAAAAAAAATTACAGCATTTTACGCAAAAGTTATAAAGCCTTTGGAAGCCTTTCTAAAAAAAATATAATAGTATCCGAATATCATGTAATCATTCAAGCCATAAGAAGTTGCAACTTTGAAGCTACGATACAATACTGTAATTTAAGGTTACCACTAATTAAATCCACTCGCTTATGAAAAAGCTACTAAACAAAATGCTGGCAATTACTTTTGCTTTCTGTCTCGTCTCGTCATTGTCTTCTTGCAAAGACACTAACAAGCCGTCAGAAAATGAAGGCGCTGGAGGAATTGGCAACGAAGAAACGTATGCTCCAGAAAACTCTTCAGAGAAGACAGAAGCAGCGGAAAGTCCAGGGCAAAATATCGGGAACAATACAGATTCGACCGATATCGATTCCCCAGAACCAAACCCTTCTAACAATTAAGGTTTTTAAGATTGTTGCCAAAAGCCATTTTGTATTATCCAAGGTGGCTTTTTTTTGTGATAATAAAGTTTTTGGAATACAGCAAGCTACCCTTTGCTTGCATAGCCTTTTACTGCACTGTGGCCTATGCCTGCCAGCCTATATCTTCTAATCCAATAGATATGCTTGAGATATCTAAAATAAGAAATGGCAAACATCTCCTTTTAACCCCGTAATTTTGAGCTATTTAGATGGGGCCGGCATTTTTATATTATAATTTTTTTTAAAGATCATGTAAGCATTGGAAAATTTTATTTTAGTCACTTTGCTATCAGTAAGCTAAAGCACCAAAATACAAAATATTCAAGAACAAAAAAATCATACTTATTCTCAAATTCAAGCTATTATTCAATTCAAAACAGAAACGAAATGATACACCCAAAAACCGAAGTGCGTTTTATCAATGAGAAAATCGGATATGGCGTAGTAGCTACAGATTTTCTTCCAAAAGGTACCATAACATGGGTCCAAGATTCCTTGGACCGCATTTTTTCTTTAGAGGAAGCTGAAGGATTTCCAAAGGTGCAGAAAGAAATTCTCAACAAATTCAGTTTCACTAACAGCAAGGGCGAAAAGGTGCTCTGCTGGGACAATGCCAAATTTGTCAACCACAGCTTCAAACCGAGCTGCTTCTCGACAGCATATGATTTTGAGATCGCTATAAGGGACATATATCCGGGAGAAGAACTTACTGACGATTATGGATATCTAAACATAGAGGAGCCGTTCGTGGCCATGGACGAGGGGCATGAACGCAAGATTGTGTATCCTGACGACCTGCTTACCTACTATAAAGAATGGGACGCTATGATTTTAGGCTGTCTCCCCTTCATCTATGATGTCGAGCAGGCATTACTCCCTATACTTCCAGCATCGACCCGAATTGAAATCGAAAAGCTGAAAAATGATCCCAGCAATATGCGTTCGTTACTGGAATGCTATTACCCTAAGCCTTTAACAATACAAGACCATGCCGATTACGGCTATGAAACTAAATAGTCTGACAATAAAAAGCATTGGATTATGATCGAACACCTTGATTATCTGCCAAAGAACGTGGCCGGATTCAGAGCAAAAGGCATAGTAACTGCGGATGACTATCAGAATGCCATGGAACCTGCTGTCGCCAAACTTGCGGAGGACAGAGGAGAACTCAATTTCCTTTTTATCATCGATAGCAAGCTTGCGGATTTCACTTCAGGCGCATGGCTGCAAGATGCATTTATAGGGATTAAACATCTTACGAAATGGAATCGGGCCGCAATAGTGACCGATAATGAGGGCGCCATAAAATTTACAGATCTCTTCAGCTATCTGGCACCAGGCGAGTTCAGAGGTTTTCCGAAATACGAGTTATATAAAGCCACGGAGTGGGATTCGGGAACTTCATCAAGTAAAAGCAACAGCAATTCCTACTAGGCTAAAATCCTATCCTATTTTGGCAAAGCCCTATCTTCAAGTGGACCTTCATCGTCAGTAAAGCAATCTAGCTACAATATGCCCTTACAAAACATAAAACAAAAAGTATGGATCGGAACTTCGGGCTGGAGCTATAGGCATTGGCTTGATATTTTTTATCCGAAAAAAACAAGTTCCCTACAGCAATTCCGATATTACCAAAAGAGCTTTGGTACTGTAGAAATCAACAATTCGTTTTATAGGCTGCCGACAGCTGAAACTTTTAGAAATTGGGGAAAACAATCACCTCGGGATTTTATTTTCTCTGTCAAGGCCAGCAGATATATAACGCATATGAAGAAACTGAAGAATACTTCAGAAAACGTGGCCAAATTTATTACAAACGTCAGCGTACTCGAGGAAAAGCTGGGTCCTATCCTGTTCCAGCTGCCACCGAACTGGAAACAAAACAGAGGGCGACTACAAGACTTCTTAGAACACCTGCCATCTGGCTACCGCTACGCTTTTGAATTTAGAAATGCAAGCTGGTATACCGACGAAGTTTATGAATTATTAGAAAAACACAATTGCGCCTTCTGCATCTATGAGTTAGACGGCCACCTTTCTCCTTTAAGGATAACGGCGGATTTTGTCTACATCAGGCTTCACGGACCGAAAGGAAAATATCAGGGCAGCTATTCCCAGCATGAATTAGCAAAATGGAAAGAAAATATCCTGTCATGGTCTAAAGAAACTTATATTTATTTTGACAATGACCAAAATGGATATGCGGTGTTCAATGCAAAACAGCTAAAAACAATGTTTCATGATATCGATTAGCATACGTTTTTATCTGCTAGGACAGCTATTTTTAGGCTTTCATATGCATCTTCAGCACTTACGGCAGTCTTATGGTGTGGATTTTCGATTTTCGTAATTAAATCTGCCAGGATGCCCTGCAGGCAGGTACCATATACTTCAGATTTTGTCTGCTGGATCTCGAAACTGCCGCTTACCATCTCATCGATATCGTATTCGATACCTCCTATATTTATTCCTCTTCTCTTTTCGCCAGAATAGCTGCCCCACCCTTCCGGGCGTGATACATCGACAAGATCGCTTATCGGAATCTCTTTTTCTGTCATAAAGCCCGGAATAGTATGTAGCTTACTTTTAGTATTTTCATCAACCAAGACCTCAATACGTCCTTTCATCGGTATCCATCCTTCAATCTCCACCTTTGCCAGATCATAGATAAGACGTATGGTGGTTCTTTCAAAAAATCCAGGCCCAGAAAACGAATGATAGTGGCTGGCTATCAGCCCATCTTCATATAAGACCGTTGCTGAAACTTGATCCTCCTGCCCTGCATTTCTTTTATGCGAACATCCATAAACTTTGCTGAATTTCTGATCGGTCAGCGCATTGATAATATCAAAAAAGTGCACGCCATGCTCAATAAAGATTCCGCCCGAAAGCTCTTTTTCCCAGAACCAGTGGTCTGCAGGCAAGGACTCATCTTGGGCATAATTGCTTATTTCTGCATGCCTGAGAACGCCTAGAGCCTTATCCGCGCTTAGGGCGACTAGAGCCTTGATTATCGGGTTATAGCGAAGCATGTGGTCCACCATGAGGATTTTGCCGGTTTCTCTCTGTACCTGCAGCACCGTCTCTGCCCCTTGGATATCCAAAGCGATCGGCTTCTCCAGCAGCACATGTTTTCCTGCCCGCATAGCCTCGCAAGCCATCTCAACGTGAAATGCCGGCACAGTGGCAATACTCACAATTTCAATCTCACTGTTTGCGATAAGGTCTTTCCAGCTTTCATAGTGCGTCACGCCGTCTGATTCTTCGCCTGCAAAAGTACGATCGGAAATCGCCCGCACTTCTACGCCCTCCTGCCTGCTCCACCAATGGTGCAAAAATTGACCGAAGCCGCCGTATCCAATAATTCCGATCTTATATGTCTTCATTTTGATAGTGCTAATTAGTTCAAAGTCGCGTGCTGCTGCCCTCTCCCTGTTCTTTTCCCGAAGCCTCCTCGGCAGGATCGTTATAGCTGTCTCGTGAAGACCCCGAGACTGTGCCTGGGCCGCTCCTTCCTTCAGATTCCTGCTTGCAGGAATATAAGACGCCGCTGCCACATGTTGCCATCACCAAAAAGATGTAAATCAAATTTTTCATGTTTATTTTTTTACTATAAAATTAGTCCATAGCTTTTATGTCTCATTACAAAATATCATTCACAATTTACATCTTGGGCCTTCTTTATGGCTGAAGATGCATCTTATAATTTTTCGCGAAAATCCTATAAGCGTCCGGCCGGCATTTTTTTGTCACTTAACCTTAAATTTTCATGCTATGGAAGATCTCGTAAAAGATGGGAAAACTGAAGGAAAAACTGCGAAGGCGATAGAAGAGCAGACATCGAAACTTCCTTCCGACATCTTTCTGTGGTCACCTCTTGGTGCTATTATGTTTCAGTAACTCTCAGAGCATGCGGAATGAAGGATGCCAGCCTGTTTTTCGGCCAATGGGCGCGACTGCTTCTTCTCCATGGCATTTATAACAAGATTGTGAAAGTAAAAGGTCATGACCGGGCCGATGACTAGGGGCAATAAACTGAGAAAAGTAAAAAAGCATAATCATTAAAAGGTTATGCTTTTTTTATTCTATTATACGAGCTTATATACGGCAATCGTAACGCAGGGAAAGAGCAAATGTGCGGCAAATAGCTGCAGGTAATATTGTGAACGGCGAACAGGTGGTGAATAATCTGGTAATTCAAAATGATGGCCCATCCTGCTATGCCTATAATTCCTATCGCTATTTCAAATTCCAATTCTGCCGGCCAGCTTGCCGTATAGAATCCGGGATACCTTCCAAGATCGAATAACGCTACAAAAAGCAAACCTATAAGATAGTGAAGAGACCAGCCTGCAAACGCCTTCGCTTTAGTTCCCATGCAAATGCCTGATGCCGAAACAAGATACTGTAACAGGAGTGGTTCCTTATATAATTTTCTAAAAGTGGCCGATAAGAAATAACTAAAGGCAGTCATTGCAGAAGTCGCAGCCATAGCCGCTAATAAGATTGTAAATAGAAGCAAAAGCAATTAGGTAATTAGTAATCCCAATCCAGCCCAAACAGTACGTTTTATACAATTACTGCTATTTATTATATGCCTATTCGCATTCATCAGCTACGGCAATTGTATAAATTTGGACGACCCTTCGTAAAGGATGAGGAGGAAATACAATTATGTAAATTTTCCGTTTTATATCATAAGACTTTGAAACCGCTGCCTCCGTAACTTGGGTAGTATTCCTATACTCTCATGTTTTGATAATCTACAATAAGATATGCTATGATAAATCCGGTGACGCCTTGGACGGCGACAGTCCATGATGATCTAGAAAAAGGCGAGCTTCTGTTCGATGCTCCGCTGCAGCGCCATAAATTCCAGCTTTTCAATACTATCGATTCTATCTGGCTGACAGCCGCATGGCCCAACAGCGGTAGGATAGCGTTCAGGCTGGCCTTCGGAATGAACAGCAATTTTGAGAAAACGGCAGTTACTGAAATCACTGGAGGCTTGCTGATTACGGCTTCCACGCGCCTGGGAGACTACCGAATCCACCTCTCGTATCCCCAAGGCCCTTCTGCTGTCTTTCGCTATACTGTCTCATTCCGTGGCGCTTTCTCGATGCTTATCCCTTTCTGGCCGCGGGACATCGTCCCTCTTACAAAAGAAGGCAAGGTGGAGAATACATCTGGAATCGTCCATGCCCACCAGGTCGGGGCCAGATCCGGACAGCTGTTCGCAAGCATGACGAAACCCAAAAACGGCTCCCTTTTTTATTTCCAGAACCTTACTGCGATGTCCGACTACTGCGATGCGTCAGAAACATCGCTCGCTGAAACAGTGGGCGGCCAATGGCCGGAAATTGGGTTCCAGTTTCCCGTCAACCGCGAAAAGCCGCTGCCTGCTGGCAGAGAATATGTGATTTCAGACGCATTTGTCATTCTTGATGAGAGAATTCCCGAAAGAGACTGCCAGGTCGCAGAGCAGTTTCTCGACTGTCTTGCCGCAGTCTACCTCCTCATTCCAAAACCTGAGCCCGTTTTCCATGACTGGAATGCGATCGCTGGAAAGGTGCTGCATGACCTCGAGACCAGCAAAGGCTGCTGGACCCAGGTTGAGGGGACTCCATATCTGAATGCCTATGTCGGGGATTACCGTACTCCTGCAGAAATCATGGTACAGCTTGCAGTGCTCATGCCGCTTCAGGAATATCTGGCCTGGTCAGGGAACAAGCATCCGATTAGCGACGATCTTGCCAGCGGCTTGAAAGCCTTTTATGACGAAAATATCGGAAGCATCGTACGGTGGCATCCGGCGCAAGAAGATGACCTGGACAAGTCAGAAGAGCAGAAGCGCGAAATGGTCATGGATTCTTGGTACCTCCATCATCCCCTGCTGAACCTGTCAAGGCTCGCGCTCGGGGGCAATAAAATTGCTGAAAAGCTTTTTCTGGACAGTATAGGCTACGCCATAAAGGTCGCCCGCCATTTCAACTATGAATGGCCGGTATTCTACAAGATGACTACGCTGGAAGTAATCAAGGCTGAAACCGCCCCCGGGAAGGGCGGCGAGAAGGATGTTCCGGGTTCCTACGCCCATATAATGCTGATGGCATGGAAGCTGACTGGCGAAAAGCGATTTATGAAAGAAGCAATGAATGCGGTCAAGAGCCTGGACGGGCTGGGATTTGATATCTTCTACCAGGCAAACAACACAGCATTCGCGGCAGGAGCATTTCTCGAGCTGTTCAAGGAAACAGGCGAGTCAAGATACCTGGAACTGAGCTACTGCTGCCTTGCCGGAATATTCAAGAACTGCCAGATATGGGACTGCAATTACGGCCACGCCAAAAATTTCCCGAATTTCTTTGCCGTTTTTCCGCTCAAGGATGCGCCGTATACGGCAGCTTATGAAGAGCTGGAAGTCCATGCGGCTCTCCACCATTATCTGGAAGCGGCAAAAGGGATAGAAATACGGCCCTCAATAAGAATACTGGTGCCGGAATTTATCAAGTATGCTGCAAGCAGGCTGGCCTATTATTACCCGGCCCTGCTGCCAGAAGAAATGATTGCCGAAGAAATAAAGACCGGGGAGATACAGAAGGATTTGTGGATTCCGCTGGAAGATATTCACGACGGCTGGGAAAAAAGCGGCGAGGTCGGCCAAGAAGTATACGGAGCAGGACTGCCATTTGGGATACTGCCGCGACAGTACTTCAGGATAGAAAGGCTTGATGCGCTAGTTTTTGTAGATTATCCGGCCAGTTCTTTCCGCTTTGGCAAAAACTCTGTCACCTTCCACCTCGAAGGCAGTCCTCGGCTGAAGGCCAAGATGAGTCTGCTGGGGCTGCCCAAGGCCGTACTGTCTAAAATCAAGGTCGAGCAAAAAGACAGGTCGGCATACCGGCAGCTAAAAGGAGCATCTCGCAACAGTTATGAGCTGACAGCCGGACGAAGGATCAGGATAGCCTGGACAGCACTATAGCCTTTTAAAATTTCCTTACCAGCCCTCCCCGTTTAAAACTATCGGGAATATGTCTGTAACATTCGCTATTCTTGTCCTGTATCCTCCTTCGCTCCCGCTGATCCTTCTGGCGGATATGGCAGGGTACCCCTAAGAGCAGCTATCTTCTTTTCATCAAATTTAGGAAGCTGCAGGTTTCCTTCCTGCTTCCATTTTGTTACTTTCTTAGAGATTTTGGCATTTCGTTCTTTTGAGATTCCCGAATCTTGAGAATGATACAGCGTACGCGAAGGAAGTGCAACAGAAGTCCCGCTGCGCTCAATGACTTCCATCATGTGCAGCAGCAGGTCTTCTTGTACTTCTTGGAAGTCATCAAAACTTGCTGCATTTATATACGACCAGACCTCTATTTTTACCGACGGCTGTCCAAAGCTTGTAAAACGTACTTTTGCCGGATTTGGATCTACCATCGGATGGGCATACAAGACACTGCGAAGCTCTACCAAAAGAAACCGGACCTGGTCGGGAGTGGTCTCTGTCCGAAATTCAAAAACAGGATCAAAAAGAAAACGGTCCCTGTGGGCATAATTCTCAATCCTGCTTGCAGCCAGATCTCCATTGGGTATAGTGACCAAGGTTCTTTGTCCCGTACGCATTGTAGTAGACCTCATCCCTATTTGTTCTACCGTTCCAGATATATCTCCTACTTTGCAGAAATCGCCAACGCGTATCGGCTGGTCGGCTATCAGCATGACACTTCCTACTAAATTTTCAACGGTCTTCTGCGCACCAAGAGCCAAAGCAATACCGCCTATTCCCAAGGCTGCAAGCCCCGCCGTTATATCAATTCCTATCGCGCCGAGTATGCCAATAAAGCCGAATACGACAATTGCGACCCTGGCGGTTCTTTTCAAGAACAGAATGACAGAAATTGCAGAAACCCTACCCCGCTGCGTTAATTTATGCTGGCTGTATGAGCCCACAAGATCAGACAGGCGCCATAAAAATATCAAGAAAGCAATAATACCGATAATAATCGTTACAGAGCTAAGGCGCTGGCGAACGATGATAGAAATACCCGCATCTCTCGAGAAGGCGAGAAATACCCATATAGCGAGATACAGGCGTGCCGGAAGCCGCACTGCATGCATAAAGGCACTGACATTTCCCTTGCCTCCCCTAAGCCACGTCTTCTGCAGGCTAAAGCAAACAAGAGCTACAACCGCCCAGGAAAAAAGATAGGCAGCTGCAATAAGTAGCACTACGCTCAGCCAGTGACCTATGGGCACGCCCCCAAGCATCTTTTCTTTCAGGACCTGCGGCAGCGCCCTGTCAAGAAATGTTTCTTCAATATGCACCGCTGCAATCTCGTTGACCGTTCCCGAAGTAAATTGCCAGATTGCTGGCGCATCGTCGGCCTCCCTGTTTTCTATATAAAGATTGATTTCTCCAGAATTGGAAGTGACAGAGCCGACCATGTCGACACCGGCGGAAAGATCATCATCCGTACGGCCCGTAGTCTTATTGCTTATCCAGGAATTCGGCATTATATTACCGCTCTGGTCAAGAAGCCTCTGGAAAGTCTTTACGATCCTCTCTCTTTCCGATGCCTTTTTCTGTGATCGGCCAAGCTGGAGGTATTGGCTGGCCCTGTAATAGTTTTGGTCGGCAACAGCCTTTATGAATCCGTTGACCGTTCCGCGGGGCGTCCGCCTGCCCAGCGAGTCTTCAGGAACAGGCGCTACTTGCGCTTGATCCGTTCCAGTACCTGGTAGCGTCTGCGAAAAAGCATCAGCGACAGAAATAAGCAAAAACAATACTGTCAGTAATGTAGCTCTCATAGGTCTTGATTATTTAAAATGCAACCCTCATTGCCTGTCCGCAGTTATATTCTGCAATACAGGTAAAATTACTGAATGTTCACAGCATGTTTTTATACGATACTATCATATTATTATAAGATTGCTTCTTTGGACAACATGCAGCTAAATGAAATATAACAGTTGCTTAAAATAATATAACAAATAGCACTTGTTTTCCAAAGAAATTTGCAATTACACTCAAATCAACTAAACCTGATGAAAAGAAAAACTACACCAGCAACAGCGCAGGCCAAGATCGAAAATTCCACTCCTCTAGCAGAAACCTTGCAGGCAGGATTCAACTACCAAATACATAGCACGGGCGACTCCGTATGGATTGTCGCAATCTGGCCTTCGGGCGGAAGGGCCGCTTTCCGTGCTGCTTTTGCTCCAGACTGCAATTTCAGTGATGTAGCAATAAAGGAGCAAGGGGGCTCGCTGATTATTACTGCGTCAGCAGGCCTTGGAGTTTATACGGTCAAAGTCAACTTGTTGGAGAAAAAGGGAAGCATGATGCGCTACACGACCACCTGCATGGGGAGTTCTTCAATCGCTTTAGCCATCTGCCCATTTGATATCGTGCCGCTTGCCAATATCTTTACCGGCAAAAAGAACACGCAAAAAACACATGCCTATCGCATAGGCAAAGAAACCTGCCAGATCTACTTCAGCCTAACTGCGCCTAACACAGGATCTGTATTTTATATGCAAAACGCGGAAGCATTATCTGAATTTTGCAAAGCTGCAGGCACGGATATGGTGCAAGCATTAGATCGCAGGTTGCCCTTCGAAGAATTCTTCGGTTCCGGCGTAGGCAAAAAGCGAATACATACTAATACGGACCATATTCTTTGCGATTCCGTCGTGATGTTGAGCGAAACAGTTCCCGCAAATGGCCAGTCGGCAGAATTGTTTTCAGAATTTGTTTCCAAAGCTTCGAAGCATATTGCTAAATCTAGCAGTGAATTCATATTCTCGGATAAATATAGCACGAATAGTGAAGCCTCCCGACAAAAGGCCTCTTGAGAATTTATTTTATTCATATCAAGAATGACTTCGGGAAACCCTTGCGAGACATAACGGCGTACGTATCAATTGACTATAAGCCTGTTTCTTTGTCAGGAGCATCGACAGGCTTCGATTGGGAGGAACCATGCTGCCGAAGGAAAATAGAAAGTACTATAATTGCAAAAACCGAAAGAAATTCACTTTGCCAATTCTGGAACGACTCAAACCAAAATCTCGAATCCGAGATATACTCCCATGCAGTTTCTGGAGCATCACCCTTTAAGAGCAGCTGATTGTTTTCATCACTAAGGCTGCCATAGAAATGTACCCCGAATGATAGGATAAAAAGAATGAAAAGCACGATAGTGAGTGAATGCTTATATACTGACAATATCCATCCGCCAGTTTTAACAGGCCATGGCGCATCTTTTCTGTTTGGAGACGGCTCACGGTCTACTTTTTCATTGCTATCTAGGTCTTTTGATTCTGAAGATCCTTTTTGCTGAAGAAAAATTGTCAACACAACAAAAAGAGCCATCTGTAAGAATTCGGATTCCCAATTTTCAAAGGTCGACTGCAGGAAATGTCCAGAAGCAAGATAAGTCATTAATCCAACACGAAGGCCTCCGTCCTCTGCCAATTCCTTATTATATTGATCCATCCCAAAATATATCTGCCCGAGCAACGATATTATAAAAAGAAAAAGGAAGGCTAAAGAAAGTGAATTATTGCGAAAGAAGTTTTTCATGTCTTTTTAGCTCAAATTTCAGCAATACGCCCATAAAATATCTTATACTATCAAAGTGAAAATTTACATCGTTTCCATTTATCGGTTGCTTTGTCTTTAAAAACACCTTTCGGCTTGTAAAGATTGGCACAATTATATAAAGCATCCGGCAAAAAAGTTGGTACGAACTTTGTATAACATAAATTTATAATCACGGAAAATAGATCTAAATTAACCGGTTTTTACCTGGCTCTCTTTCTGGCCGTTACCTTGCTTTGATGCAGGAATACTTCTTCCTCAGATTATGCAATGAAGTAGAAAATGACGAAAGCACGAAAGCGTCGGGGAAGATTGGAAATGCCACAGGAAACAATGCGGACGCAATTACTGCCAGCTATAAAGAAGCAAGCGATTCATACATGCGGAGCTTGCGACACTTTGGCATTTATATAACATTTTATAACCTGCCTTCTACTCTTTCTGTTCAACTTACCGAACAAAATATAGCCAGATTGTGCCGAGAAAACACAAAGGCTCATTGGATCTTCCATCTCGATTTGTGCCAAATGTAGCAAAGGCAGCCATTTATTTATAGTTCTTATTCTATTTTATAAGGTATAGCCGAGTTCCTCATCAGACCTACGCATATCAGGAAGCAGCAGCATGAGCAGTGATTTCAGATGCTTGATATGCAATTCAATATCTTGTATTCTCTTGTAGTGATACGATGGCGCTTCAGGTTCTTCTTGGTCAGAATTCCGCTTTGCCATCAAAAGCATCAGGTTCTGCTTTTCCTCCAGCATCCTGATGGCAACCCACACCGATTCTTCGATATTTTTGCTCTGCAGTTCGGCAAGCAGCCTTTCTCCGTACACATGGCCCGTATGGCAGCGGTAGCGGTTCGTAGGGTCGTTTTTGATCTTCCACAATTGACCCCCGCAGTCAGGACAGGTAAAATCGCTGTGGTCTGCTATCTTTCTAAGTTCGATGATATCGCTCATCATTTTTTCGGTTATATCTGCTTCTGCTCGTAGCTCGTGAGGCACAGGTATCTTTTCAGGCAGGTTTTTTTTACTTAATAGTTTAATAATATCAGGGATCACTTCTAAAGTGCCAATATAATCAACCTTGATCTTATTGATTACGCTTCTAGGCATATCAGAAAACTGGGCTTCTTCCGGATCCTGCACGATACATATTCCCCCGCACTGCTTGATGGCCCACATCCCAGAAGTGCCGTCTTCTAGCAGCCCGGTAAGAATGACCCCTATAGTCCTGTGTCCAAAATTTACAGCGGCAGAACGGAAAAGCACATCGATTGACGGGCGGTATTTGTTTTCATGCGTTCCTTGCGTCAGGCAAAGCTTGTTTCTTTTCACCATCAGCTGGTGCTCGGGCGGCGCAATATAGGCATAGCCTCTTTGCAAGGGCCAGCCATCTTGTGCGACCTTGCATTTTAGCAGGGTCTTTTTCTGAAAGGTAGCGCCAATGATATTGGGATTCGACTTTCTGGATACATGAAGTACTACCAGCACGGCGATATCCATGCTGGGAGACAATCCCGAAAGCAGCTGGCTAATTGCAGACGTGCCTCCAGCCGAGGCGCCAATTACCAAGATATTTTTAATGTCAGACGTTGCGTTCTCTTCCTTTGGCATTGCTTGAATTTTGTTCGTGTATTCTAATAAGTAGTAATAGCTGCGTTCAAACTTTTTTTTATTTCTATTATCTTTTTGAAAAGTGACGGCGACATGCCTGTAATCTTCCTAAACTGTCCGGATAAGTGCGCAATGCTGCTATAGTTCAAGTATTCGGCAATCTCGCTTATCCGGAAACCGTTAAGCAGCATTTTCTTGGCTCTTTCAATTTTCAGCAAGATGATATAGGCTTCTATAGATATCCCTGTCTTTTCCTTAAAGGCCAGCGCCATGTACTTGTAATTCATCATCAGCTTCTTAGAAAGATAATGTGAATTTTTTAGATTGACAGGCACTTCAGAGTGTACCATTTCATAAATGGCATTCCTAATCCTGTCACAGGTTGGATTGCTGCCCTTATTTAAGAATTCTATGCCATACTTTTTTAATTCAGTAACCAGTGCCTTATACTTGTCTGCAGGCAAGGGCTCAGTCAAGTAAAGTTCGCCGCAGTCCCTGACCTCATGGTCGATATCTAATCTATCTAGACTTTCGGCCAGGATGACTTTATAGGTCACTGCAGGATTAGAGGTGAAATTCATCTTCATGTCTTGGTGGTTTGTGGTAGTTTTGATAAATCAGATATAAAAAAATCCGAACTATAAAGTTCCGCATTCTTAAATCGCAATCTGTTATACGATTTTAGGATTTGGTTATATGTGGCGCTAAGGGTTTTGTTGCACATGCTGTCCTTATTTATCTGTGTCGTAGCAAGCCTGCCTAGAAACAAAAAAATACTCCTGTTCAAACACCTTTCTTCTCTTTCATCTAATTTGAGCCAAGTCAAAAATAGTTATACTGTAAAACTGACCATTTACGCTCGTATTTGAGCAGTTGTTACTTTTCGGTTGCGCTTTTACGATTGAACTTTTAGTATTCTATCCAGAAAACAGAAGCTATCTAGATGCTTCATAGCTGTGGTGAGGCATTACGGAAATCTTCGGCATGGCCAGCAGAGGGATTGGCCCTATAGCCCGTCGGTTTAGGGCTGCGTCGGTCGGATGAGGGGGAGCATCGGGTTCTTTTAGCACAACATCTGGCTGGGTGCTATACTATATCCCGCACGTGCCGTACTGAACTTGATGTAATTCTATACAGCATCGAGCTCATATCATAGAGCATCGATATAGCACCAGGCAGTCCTGCTAGAATGCTACGCAGCACCGAGCAGGTGCAGGACAGGATTCTGGCAAATGCCGGCAGCATCTTTATGGATGCTATCTGATTTATGGTTTTAGATTTTGGATGCATGATTTCTAATTGCTTGATAAATAAATTTGTTTGTTCTTTATGACTTTAGACTTTTCTTCTTTCCCACTCTCCTACTTCCCAACTTCCCAACTTTCGACCTCCAACAAAAATCATACATCCCAAACTTCCTCAATTATAACAAAATATAATAATGTTATAAAGACACCAGCGGTATGATTGCTTAATTTTACGTTTACCTAAAACAAAACCGATCATGAAAACACTATCGTTTACAAAAGGCTTGTGCCTTGTCTTTGTTCTTATGGTGTTGGCGGCATGCAATACCAAAACAGAGCGCAATATCCAGTCGGATATTGAAAATCCTAAAACTTCTAATGATACGGTCGAGGCGGAAACATCGACTGAGAACGGAGCTGTTCCAGACAATGATGCGTCTGAGCTTTCTGACGGCAAGGATTCTATAGATGGAGAAGTCACTCCTCCGAATGCAAAGGATCAATAGTATTCTTTTTTCATAATTGCGCAAAGCTTTGAGCGCGCGCTATAATCATATTCCCCTAAACATGAGCCCTAGAACATTGTTTAATTATTAAGACGAAAGATATGCCTTGGCCAAAGGGAGATTTTCCTCCATCGTATAAGAACCAGCCTAAAAAGATCCGTGAGAAGGCAGTAGAGATTGCCAACGAAATGCTGCTGCAGGGCGCCGAAGAGGGAATAGCAATTGCCACTGGACTAAAGCTGGCAAGAGAGTATTTTGACAAACCGGATCGCAAAAAAAAGCCATAACATGTACTATGGAAAAAACAGAGAGTATTCTTGCTAGCGTCTCGCACCGCCAATATCCGCTGCCCCAACGGCCTTGGAAGCAATATCAGGAATGGCACGGCAATATCTTTATGCATTGGAAAAGCGATGCGGCTTCTTTAGCGAGCTTATTGCCCAAAGGACTGGAACTGGATCTGATTCATGGCGAAGCTTGGATTTCGATTGTTGCCTTCAGCGTAAGAAAACTGCATCCGCGTATCTTCCCTCCTCTTTCTTTCTATTCAGATTTTCATGAAGTCAATGTCAGGACGTATGTAAGGAGAAACGGCATCCCTGGAATCTATTTCCTATCGATTGAAGCCCAGAAGCTGCTGCCTGTTTTTTTTGCGCGCCTGCTTACGGGGCTTCCTTATGTCAAATCAGAGATCAGCCGACAACAGCAGGCCTATCATTCGTGTAATAAAGAAAAGATGCTCAAGCTTGATATTGCGTACGAGCTGCAGAAACCTTTTATAGAAAAGACAGAACTGGACAGCTGGCTTACGGAAAGGCATGCGCTTTATCTGGCAAAAAGGGCACGGCTGCACCGTATAGACGTGCATCATAAAGAATGGCCGTTGCAGGACATTGAATTGCGCCCGAAGGTAGTGCGCTATCCCTTGGTTGGCAACGGCCATTATGAAGATCTGCCCGACAAGATGCATTATGCCCAAGAAGTGACGGCATTGCTGTGGGGCAGCAAGGAATGTTGATAGGACTGGTACTACTGCTGGCAGCTTTTTGCCAAGAGCAAACTGGAAGCCTGCAAATGCTGCCTTGCTAGATAAGCTGTTTTAACGGACGCACCTGCATGCTGACAACATCGCATCCTTTTGATCTCGACAGGCAGAAGAGGATCGACTCGGCAATGTCTGCCGCATCCAGCATTTCTAGTGCGTCTACTTTTTTCTGCCGTTCTGTGCTGGTGCCGGGCTGCATATCGGTATTTACGGCTCCGGGTTCTATGAGCGTGACCTTGATCTCGTCAGGGTTGAGTTCTTTTCGCAGTGCGGCCGTAAAACCCTGTATTCCTGATTTGGTCGCTACGTAGACGCTGCTGCCCGGCTCCCGGATTTCTGCACTCATAGAACCTATATTGATTATATGTCCGTTTTTTTTGATTTTCATTCTTTTGATGGCCGCATTCGCACAGGCGATATAGGCCAAGAGGTTGGTGTTTAGGATATAGCTCCATTTTTCATAATCCCCTTCTGCTGCGCTTTCTGCTGCCAGGCCCGCATTATTTATCAATATATCGATATCTCCGAACTCGGACTGTAGCGCTTGGAATACCTCTTCTACGCCCTGTTCTGAAGAAAGGTCGGACGTGATGCCCGAAAGGAGCGCATCGGGGTATTGGGTCTTGGCATCACGTATCGTCTCGTCAAGCTGTTCTTGGTGGCGGCCCGTAATAAACACTTTTGCGCCTAGCCCTGCAACCAGGTGGGCGGTAGCCCTGCCTATGCCCGTAGTGCCTCCGGTTATCAATATGGCCTTGCCTGCAATTGTGCCGCGAAAGTTATTGTTCTCTTCCATAAAAGTATATTTTATTTATAATCCGTAAGTTTTGGGTATCAAGCAGGAGAGTCTTATTCTACCGCAGCGGTATCTGCCTGTTTCATTGTGTTGGTGTGCTGGTTCATGGTGTCTCGCGTACCGCTGCTGACGGTTCCTTCGTTGGTAGTAGTTCGCTCTGTATCCGACGCATTCACAGCGTCGCGGTTGGTATTATTATCCCTGCATGAAAATATCATTACCATGCAGGCCGCAAAAATCACTATAAAGAGGTAGGTATCTATTTTTTTCATGGCCGCTTATTTTTTATCTTTTATTTTTTCTTTCAGGCTTTTGGCATGTTCCAGATGTGCTGTCAGCGTCGGCAGCTTGTTAGAAGCCCATACCCTGATTTCTTCGTCAGATGCTTCTTCTGCCGCTTTTGTCATCTTGTCAATAGCCTTTTGGTGTCCGTCAACCATCATGTCGGCAAATTTCTTGTCAAAATCCAAGCCTGTCTTTTCATCGAGCTCTTTATACATTTTCTGTCCGTCTTCTGTCAAGGCAGCGGGCAAGGAAATGTTTTTTAGCTGCGCCAGCTTTTGTACGTCGGCAGACGATTTCATATGGTCTTCTTCCAGCATCTTGCCAAACGCCTTGATGTCTGGGTCGCTGCTTTTTTGCTGCGCAAGCTTTCCGATCTCAATTTCTTTCAGGTCGGTCGTTGCTGCTTCAACCAGGTACTGCGAATCGTCTTCTTTGTTTTTGGTGTCATCAAATTTTCTTTCATTTTCTTCTTCTGCCACTTCTTTCGTATCTGCCGGCTTGTTTTCGTTTTTGCAAGACATAATGGCAAGGGCAAGCAGCAGGATTGCGCTTCCGAAGAGCTTTTTGATAAAGAGGTTACTTTTCATATTGTATCTTTTTAGTTAGTAATTCTATCTAGTCTTAAAATTACAGATTAATATAGCGCCTGTTTTTATAAGATACTGCACTAATATTATATTATTGTTTAGGGTAGCTGCCCAAAAAGAAGGACCGCTTTTAGCGGTCCTTTCCATAAACAAACTGTGATCTAAAAACACTTACAAACTATTTTCTTTTGTAAATTCTATATTGATAGTTCCTGCCGCCCATGAAGCGGTGCCCGAACTCATTGCCGGATATTGGGTATCGGACAGGTTAAGCATCAGCTTGCTTCCTGCAGCTGCTTCCGTGACCGTATACGCTCTTTCTACTCTTGTTCCATTCACCATTGCAGCGGTAGTAACAGTAGCTCCAGACCGTTTCCAGATGCCCGTTATATTCTGGCTATCGGCACAAGAAATAGCACCTTCGCTGATCTGAATAGCATTATGGGTCTGGGTAAAGGTGCCATTTTCTAGCAATACTATCATGGAGTTGTCATAGCAGGGACTTTCTGTCATCATGTTTGCAGAGCTGTCGCCGTCGTTGTCTAGGTCTGTTGCCGATGGGCTGTTCCACGAACTCATTTTGTATACGCCTATAAGATCTGCATTGTTAGCACTATTGCTGTCGTCGTCGCAGTGATCGCATGAAAAAAACGCAAAGCAGACGAGAGCAGCAGCCTGCAGGGCAATTTTATTTTTTATAAATAGAAGTGTTTTGGGTTTCATAAAAGCAAATTTAAGAAATGGACTGGGGCACTTTTTTTATAAAATTTTAAGAATTATTTATAAAATTTTCAGGAAAGAAAAGAATCTGTTTTAGACGTCTGATGCAAGTTCTTCGACTATTTCTTCTACATACTGCTGCGCTTCTTCTTTCTGTGCGGCCGAGAAATGGTATTTGGTAAAATGCTTTGCTGCGAAAGATTCGATTTTCTCCTCAAATTCTTGGAGAAAATTTTGCACATATAAAAAGTGTTCTATCTTATCGCTGCTGGTAATCTTTTCTGCCGAATATTTTGATTTGTAATCTGCCAGCAATACCAGTACAGCATTTTTGAATTCTTCCATTGTCAAGAGCTTCTTTCGGTTATCTATCGTTAAAGGCATCTTATAGGCCCTTGTCTTTTGGGCGTCTGTTCTGTTTAGCCCATTTGCCGCTTTCCCTGGTTTATCTTTTACTGCTGATTTCATTTTGCTTTTTAGATTGATCGGCAAGCATTTCATCGCTAAGAAGATTTCCGATTCCTGCCTGCACTTTGTTTTTCCATCCTGCCACTATTTTGCTTTCGCCGCTCTGCATTGCTTCATATCCGCTTTTCGCTACTGCTGTCGGATCATCAAGATCTCCTTCTACCACGATTACTGTCTTTTCAGCGCCAGCTGTAGTAAAAAAATTAGTATCGGTAGGTCCGGGAAGCAATGCCGTAACGCTGACCTTGCTGTCTTTTAGCTCGCTTATCAAGGCCTGCGTAAAATTGTATATGAATGCTTTTGTACCGCCGTAGACAGCCATATAGGGCGTAGACGTTTTTGCCGCTATAGAAGCTAGTTGCAAGATCTTTCCCGAACCGCGCACTACCATATCTTTTAGGAACAACTTGGTGAGTATGACAAGAGAACTGATATTGAGCTGGATAATCTTTAATTCTTGATGGATATCTGTGCCTGTGAAAGCGCCCCATACGCCCTGCCCTGCATCATTGATCAATACGTCTATTTCTATCCCTCCCCTGTTATTTCTTCATACAAGCGAAAGGCATTTTCTGGCTCCATCAGGTCTGCCGATATGCCGTACGCCTTTACTCCATAAAGAGACATGATTTCTTGGGCGGTCTTTTCAAGGTTTTCTTGGGTGCGTGCCACTAGTATTACATTATAGCCGTCTTTTACGCAGCAATGCGCAAGCTGAAGGCCGATACCGTCGGTTGCTCCTGTCACGAGTGCGGTTTTGCCGCTGTGTTTTTTAGGTTTCATGTACTGTTTGTTTTAAGAATAATAATTATAGACTGATTCCATCCAATGCAATAGGTGAGTTATGGCTTGAGCACTACTTTTACGCAATTGTCTTCCCTCTTGCTAAAGATGTCGTACATTTTTGTGGCTTCAGACAATGGCACTTTGTGAGTTATGATATCTTCAAGGACTACCTTTCCAGTAGCTACAAGATCAATCAGGTGATCGATGTAATTATGTACCGGTGCCTGCCCTCCCCTAAGCTTGATTCCTTTGTCGAACCATTGGTGAAGGGGAAAATTATCATATGGCGATCCGTAAACGCCAACCACAGTAACAGTACCACCGCGCCTCACAGCATCTAGGCAGTAGCCTAAGACTTTCATAGTACCCACCTCGCCTTGTATCAAGTTTTTGGCTTTGCTTAAAAAACCTTGGTCGGCTTCCATCCCTACGGCATCGACACAAACATCTGCTCCATATCCACCGGTCATGTCTCGTATGAGTTCAACAGCATCTATGTTCTCTGCATTGGTAGTCTCGACGCCGGCTGCCTTGCTCGCCATATCTAAACGATATTGCCTGGTATCAATGCCGATTACTCTGCCTGCACCACGAAGCCATGCAGATTTCATTGCCATGATGCCTACAGGGCCGCATCCAAAAACAGCCACTGTCTCGCCTCCCTTGAGTCCGGCCCAATCGATTGCAGACCATCCCGTCGGAAAAATATCCGTCAGGAATAGTGCCTGCTCATCGGTCAGGTTTTCGGGCACCGCACGCGGACCATAATCTGCGTAAGGAACTCTTACGTATTCTGCCTGTCCCCCGCTATAGCCGCCATACAAATCGGTGTATCCGAACAGGGCACCGCCTTTTCCTTTCATCAGTTCGCCTTCGGGTCCATAGTTTTCTGGATTTGAATTCTCACAATGCGTCGGAAGGCTGCTGCTGCAGAAATGGCACGTACCGCAAGCAATTGGAAAGGGGACTACCACCCTGTCGCCTTTTTTCAAGTTCCTTACGTTAGTGCCGACTTCTTCTACTATGCCCATGAATTCGTGTCCCAGTACTAGGCTGCGGGGCTGTGGAAAGACTCCATTGTAAATATGCAGATCAGATCCACAGATTGCCGTAGAAGTGACTTTTAGGATGACGTCCCTCCCATCTTCGATATCCGGATCTCGGACTGTATCTACGCGTACGTCTTTTGGTTTATGGAATACTAATGCTTTCATATCTATTCGTTTTTTTTATATTTATTTTATCTGCGTGTTATTGTAAATAAAATTACTTATTGCCTAAATGCCGTGTATTACAGAATTTTACGCATTATTTGCATGCTGGTCTTCATCTTGCAACAATCAATTGAAATCATGTAAAGCTGCCTATCGAAAGGGGTGGTAATTTTATAAGTCATGATGGGTCGTATTTTATTAAAAACGATTCGAATACCTTTTAACTCAAAATGATTAAAAATGAAAGCATTACTCTTAGTAGGTACTCTTAAAGATAAAGAGGTCTCTAACACCGCAGTACTTGCCGAATTTGTTGCGGGCTATCTTAAAAAAGAAGAAATCGAGCATGAGATGGTTCTGCTGACTCAATACAACATCCTGCCCGGAACGCTTATCAAGCAGGATACTCCAGATGATTTTCCGGCTATCTATGAAAAAATACTCGAGGCAGACATTTTATTTTTTGCAACTCCGATATGGTGGGGCAATCACTCTTCGGAAATACAGCGTATTATTGAGCGTCTGGATGAAATCCACGATCTCCTGATGGAAGGAAAAGAGTCTCCGCTAGAAGGCAAGCTGGGCGGGATGATTATTACTGGAGATTCTGACGGGGCCGAACATGTTACTGGCAACATCGCCAATTTTTTCAACGGCATAGGCATCACTTTGCCTGCCTACTCATCATTAAGCGTATTATGGGAAGGACATGCCAAGAAAAAGAAAAATACAAAAGCCGCTCTTATGAAATATTATGAGAAGGAATATGCGCAGGATGCGGAAACACTTGCCCGTTCATTGGCCAGGTTCTTGCAAACTGCCAAGCAATAATAGAAACACAGGTTAAAATAGCGGCTGTGATCCGAACCTTATCTATCATGAACGCATGAGCCTCACAAAAGGATTAAAATTCCAAAAAAAGGATTTGCCCTAGTATATCGGTTCATTTATATAGATTTTTTTTATGAAAATCAGTCGTATCTTAGCATGTAAACACTTGATATTCTTTACGCTATGAAAAGCATTTCACCTAGCCCCCTCAATTCGATTCTTTTTTTTGCCGTACTGTCGGTGACCGTGCTGTATTTCGGAAAAGCCTTTCTTGTTCCCTTACTCTTTGCGCTATTTTTTTGCATGCTCCTGTTTCCTGTCTGCAACAGGCTAGAAAAATGGGGAGTCGGCAGGATAGCCTCAACCCTTATCGGCATTTTTTTGATCGTGCTCTTCTCGGGCGGCATACTCAGTATTATCATTGCCGAAGCCGATAGCATGTCTCAAGACCTTCCTGTAATGAAAGTCCGTCTTCAAGAAATTGTCGCAGCATCGCAGCAGTGGATTGAAAGAGAATATAATATTGACTCGAAACAGCAGGCAGCGTATGCCAACAAAGCAATACAGAATGTATCTGAATCGGGCGGACGTTTCTTTAGCGATATCTTTTCTTGGTTATTCTCTATGGTAACAGGCTGCGTATTGGTACTGCTTTATTTCTTTTTCTTTATGTGGAACAGAGAAAAATATAGGGAATTTTTTATAAAGCTGGCGGAAACCAGCGACCGGGAGGAGATTTCGGCACGGCTGGACAAGATAAGCAAGGTATCTTTCCGCTATCTTATGGGCCGTCTTGTTTCTATGGTTTTCTTGCTGGCAGTATATTGTATCGGATTCACCGCCATCGGCCTGCCTAATGGGCTTCTTATGGCGCTTATTGCCGTGCTGCCTACGATTGTTCCTTATATTGGGGCTTTTGCGGGAGGCTTCTTTCCTATTGCTATGGCGCTTATCGGAGGCACGCAGGATGTTCTATGGCCGACACTGATTATATTGGTAGTAGCGCAGGCCATAGACAACAACATCATTGAGCCATTGGCAGAGGGCGAAAGTATGGACATGAGTCCTGTATTTACTATTATCGCCATCGTCATTGGCGAACTGATCTGGGGCGTGGCCGGAATGATCTTGTTCATACCTTTATTTGCCATCCTTAAGATCTTATGCGACCATATCCCTTCGCTGCATCCTTACAGCTATCTTATGGCGAATGAACTGCAGGAACCTAAGTGGGTAGCCAAAATCAAATCGTTCTTTTATAAGAACCAATAATTGGTTTGCGTCTGTTATCTTTCACCTTTATAAAGGCAGGTAGATATTAAATGTGGAGCCTTTGCCTGGCTGGCTTTCTGCATTTATAAATCCTTTGTGCTTGTGAATGATTCTTTTGCAGATGGCAAGTCCGATTCCCGTTCCCTCATATTTTTCTTTCGGATGGAGCCGCTTGAATGGCTCAAATATCCTTTCGACTTGCTGTTCTGGAAAACCGATACCGTTATCCGAGATCATTATCTTGCAGTAGCTGCTGTTTTCATCGCTGCCCAAGGCCGCTATCTTTTTTCCGATAATAATTGATGATGAGATTGTAATTACAGGAGAAACGCCTGTAGCTACATATTTCAGTGAGTTAGTTATCAGGTTTACAAACAGCTGTCGTATTAATGTTGGCTCTGTCTTTATTTCCGGAAGCTTTGAAACGCTAATGACTGCTTTCTTCTGCTGAATAAAGTCATGCAGGTCCTGCTTTATAGTATCAATTAGAAGGTTCAGGTCTGTATCCTCAAATTCCAGTTCCTGCTGGTTGTTGATATGCGAATAGTTATTTAATGCTTCGATTAGTTCTTGCATTCGTTGCGCCGAAACCGTAATCCGTTCCAGATAGTCTCGCGCACTTTCCGATAAAGTTTCATCTCTATCTGTAATGAGCTTGCTGTAGATATGTATCTTTCGCAAGGGTTCCTGAAGGTCATGGCTGGCGATATAGCTGAAGGAGATGAGTTCTTTGTTATTTTCTTCAAGATATCGGTTCTCTATAGCCAGTATATTGTTGGCCGCTTTTATCTCGGTAATATCTTCGATAGCCAATAGTATAAGGAATTCGCGCAGATTTTCATTTATGATCGGGCGTGCATTCAATAGCATCGTACGCTCGCCTAGGCCTGGAAACTCCGTCGTGATCTCTACATCTTCAAATCCTACTTTTCCTTGGAGAATGCCTTCCAGCTGCGATCTAAATTCTTGAATGTCCCATTGCTTTATACCTATATCAAAAATAATCTTGCCTTCCACTTCCTGCTCGGTAGTCCTAAAATATTTGTAAAAAGAAGAATTGACGCTTTTTATTCGCATATCCTTGTCCAGCACGATCAGCGGCTCGCGGATGTTTTCGATGATGGCTTCAGAATATTGTCGGGCTACGTTAAGCTGCTCCTGCCTGTCCATCAATTCGTCATTAACGGTTATCAGCTCTTCATTATTAGATTGCAGCTCTTCCGCAGACGTTTCTAGTTCTTCATTCAACGTCTGGAGTTCTTCGCTATTGCTAAGCAATTCCTCATTGGCACTCTGCAGTTCTTCGTTGGCAGCTTCTTGGTCTTCGGTCACGCGCCTGATGTCTTCCCTCAATTGCTCAATTTCTGCTTCCAGCAACTGTATGCGTTCTGCATCGGCATTTTTTCTGGCAGTTGTTTTTTTATTTTCGTCAAGAGCCACAGGGTTTTTCTTAAAAAGAACCAGATAATGGTTTTCTTCTTCGCTTTTTAGGGGAATAATTTCAATATTGACAGAGTATCCCTTTTCTTTTAGGGGAACGTTCTCTCTTACTGCTGCTTCTTTGGTTTTCTTTACCCTGAGCAGGGCCGTCCTGACTTCAAATGCCAGCCCGTCACGCAGCATCTTGAAGATATTAAAATTGGGTTTTCCTGGAGAAGGAAGAAGATACGGTCCTGTATCCCCATGAAAATGTACAATTTCCTTTTGCTCGTTGATAATGATGCTGGCAGGAGTATATTTAGAGAATAATATGTCGCTGGCTTCCTTCTGGAAATCGGCTTCGGGATTTGCTTTTTTTGACTCTAGCGGACGCTTGCTCGGAAAAACGCTTTCACTTCGTTCAAACGGCATGGCCGTTAGATTTGCCCTAGTATTCTTTCGCGCAAAGATCTTGTTGCTTTTTTGTACGGGTTCAAACAGATTGGGAACCTGTCCGGTACTTTCTGATTTTCCCAAAAGCAGGTAGCCGTCTTTCCTTAAGGCGTAATGGAATGTAGTGAGCGCCTTTTTTTGGAAAAACGGATCCAGATAAATCAATACGTTTCGGCAAGAAATAAGGTCCATTCTCGCAAAAGGGGGATCTTTTACAAAATTATGCACGGCAAAAATACACAGGTCCCTGATTTCTTTATTGATATGGTAGACCCCTTCTATTTTTGTAAAGTATTGCCTGATTCGTCTCTCGGATATGTTTTCTATTTCTTGCTTGCTGTAGGCTGCCGTACGTGCTTTTGCAATCACATTTTCAGAAATATCGGTAGCAAATATCTGTATCTTGACATCGAGCATTCTTTCTGAAACAAATTCGCGCAGGGCAATGGCTATCGAATAGGCTTCTTCGCCTGTCGAGCAGCCGGCAATCCAGACGCGGATGCCATCTTCTCCGCTTTTATTTTCAATAATCTTGGCAAAGATAGCTTCGTCTAAGCTTTCGAAGACTTTTGTGTCCCTGAAAAAATAGCTTACAGGAATCAGTATGTCATTAAAAAGCGCATCCTGTTCTTTTTTGTCATTCCGCAGGAAGTCGAGATACACGGCGGGGTCTTCTTTTTTCGTGATTACCATTCTTCTGGCAATACGCCTGCGGATCGTAGGTTGCTTATAATGAGAAAAATCATTGCCAGTCCTTAAGCGCAGCAGTCGCAGAATCTGCTTGAAGATATCTTCTTCATCTTTTGGAACCGTATCATTTTCGCCTGCATACGAATAGCTTGTCTTATAGGCATGCTGTATATGCAGCAGTTCTTTAGGAATATCTTCTACTTCTAGAATAAAATCGGCCGCACCATTCCGGATTGCGCTAAGAGGCATACCATCAAAAGCTGCCGAAACTGGATTCTGCACAAAGGTAGACCCGCCATTTTCCTTAATTGTCTTCAATCCCTGAGTACCGTCAAATCCAGCACCGGATAGGACTACGCCTCTAGCAAATCCCTCATGTACTTCTGCAAGCGAATTAAAAAAGATGTCAATCGGCATGTTTGCCTTGCTGGTCTTTTCGCGCTTGCTGAGCTTGAGCTTGCCATCAATGACGGTCAGGATTTTGTTTTCGGGAATAATATAGATATGGTTGGGCATCAGGTTGATGTCGTCTACGATTTCATGTACAGGCAAGACCGTTTCGCGAGCTAATATTTCTGGAAGCAGGCTTTCGTGTGCAGGCGCAAGATGCTGTACAAGCACATACGCCATATCAGAATCAACAGTAACTGCCCGCAATAGCTTTTTAAAAGCATCTAGGCCGCCAGCTGAGGCGCCGACTCCGACAATAGGAAAATTTATAGTAGTCGCGTGCAGTGTCTTTTTGATAGGCATAATTTCATAATAAATAAGTAATCAAAGATAAAAAGTTTTGCTAAAAGATAGAGATTCTATGGGACGTTCTTCCTCGTAATTCCCAAAAAACCGGAAATCTCACGCCTATTCTACTGAAATTACGAATGTTTCCATATCTAATCCAGATTCTTGAAACTGAAGGTTTATAGACAGCACGTGCATGAGTATTCGTCTTAAATGAGAAAAGTCTATCGGCTTGACTATATAGCAGTTGGCTCCATAAGCAAGGCTGCTGATCATGTCTTTTTCTCTTTTTGAGGTAGAATAGATGGCTATCCCTACATTGACAAACCTTCTTTCTTTGCGTATTTCCTGCAAGATATCTAATCCATGAATGCCTGGCATATTTAAATCTAAAAAAAGGATATTTGGTAGTTCATCATCTTTTACAGCAAAAAGATAATCTAAAAGTTCCTGGCCGCTTTCAAAACCTTGGAAAGAGATATCATAGGCTGTTTCTGATAAGGCTTTTTCAAAAAGCTGCCTGTCGTCGCTATCGTCATCAGCCATTAAGATTCTCATTTCTTTTTTTTGCATACACTTATATTAGAAGTTTATGATTGCATAAAATTTAAAGCTAAGCCATTATTTTAACAAATATATTACAATATAAGAGCGCAACCTTGCCTAATTGATACAAAGTGCATTTTTTTTATGCTTTGTTTAGGTTTTTCAAACTACTCCTAGACTAAAGCTTATAGTTAAAATCTCCTATTTATATAATCCCTCATATCTTGCCAGAGCGCTGTTAATTTTTCATTGCCTTATTCTAGCTTTTTGGCAAATCTGTCTTTAATAGCTTGTGAGATATAAGTCGAAAGATGCCTTCCTGAGACAGCCAGTTTTTTCATTCTTTCAATAGCCCTTCTTCCAGCGCTTTGATAGGTATAGAGATAGGTATCTCCATTTACAAATCTGATCTTGATGCTATCAGCCATTATTTCATATGCCGTCACTCCTGACTTTTTGCTAAGATTTTTATACTGAACCATATGGATGCGATTATCAAAGGGTTTATCGCAAGCGGATCTTTTTCAGGTTGGTTTTTGCAGGGCCATTGACAACGATGCCATCATGCGCAAATCGGGAGCCATGGCAAGGACAGTCGAATGTCTTTTCATCGTTATTCCACTGCACGATACAGCCCAGATGGGGACAGACTGCGCTGAAGGCGCTCAAGCTATTATCATAGTCTCGATATACGGCTATTTTCCGTAATCCGAACGAAAGGATGCCTCCCCGGCCTGGTTCTAAATCGGCCGTATTCTGCAAATCTGGCGAGGCCAGCCAATCCATATATTGTGCTGCCATATTGCCCGCTTCTTTCAAGAAATCTCCAGCAGTCGTTAAGGTGATTCTAGAGGGATTATATAGATCTTCCCATTTGTTCTCTGCGCCCGTTATCAGGTCACGGATAATAATTGCCCCCAATGTCGCGTGCGTCATGCCGTTTCCTGAATCTCCAGTGATGATATAAATGTTGTCGTCGCCTGGATTTTTCCCCATAAAGCCTAACGAGTCGACAGGTTCCATGACCTGTCCGGACCAATGATAAGACAAATCTTCGAGCATCGGAAAGAATTCTCGTGCCCAAGCTTCGAGTCTTGCATAACGTACCGGTTCAGGACTATTTTCGTCGTCGCCCTGCCCTGTCCTATGGTCTTCACCGCCCACGACAAGCAGGTCATGATCGGAATCATACGCTTCGATCCTTGCATAGTGATAGGGCTGAGAAGCCCATTTGGAATCTACATCCCCCGTGTCCCACCATAAGGCGTTCGGCAGCGATCCCTTCTTGATCTTTCCCCCAATAACGTAGCTTCTATACGCATGCTGTTTGGTGTGCATCGTTACGATATCGTTTATGGGCGTATTGGTTGCCACGACGATATGCCTTGCTGAAAATTCCACTCCGTTAACTGTAGCCCCTTCTTTTGTGATATTCTCTGCCCTCGCTTCGGTAAATATGGAACCTCCCAGCATTAGTATCGCATGTGCAAGCCCGCTGAGATATTGCATTACATGAAATTGGGCCTGCTTGTGAAAAGCAATGCACCTTTTGCCAGCGCCGCCAGCAACAGACGGTATCTCCTCCAGCAGCGATGTGGCAAGTCCCGCCCTTTGCGTCGCAGCAAATTCCCTGTCTAGCGTTTCATCCTTGTCTGACGGATGCAAGAACAGATAGCCTTCCACCCTTTTGAATGAGCATTCTATATGCTCAGCCGTAATGATTCTTTCAATCTCGTCAATAGCCGAAGCGTGGCTCTCTGCAGCGAGGGCCGCTACTTCCTTGCCAAAGACATTTTCCAGATAATAATAGCGGTCATCTAAAGCGCAGGTTAGGTGAGCCGTAGTCCTGCCTGATTCTCCGCTTCCTATAAACCCGTCTTCTACTACAGTAACTTTCCTGCCGGCTTTTAACAGCAGATAGGCCGTAGTGAGTCCTGCTATGCCGCCGCCAATGATAAGCACATCGGTCGTAAGCGGTTCGCTGGGTTTTTGAAAAGAAAGGATGGGCATGCTGTCCAGCCAGAAAGGGACGTTTGCTCCAGAAGAGATGGATGCGCTTGTGAAATTATCCATGACAAAGTTTTTACAATAACTTGCTATCAAAGAGCCGTTATTAAGTTAGTACGATATTAAAATTCCAAATAAAAAACCATGCGAGCATTATACAATTTTGCGATAAACTTATAAGACCCCTAGCCGTTTTCAAGAAGCTACACAATGAAGTAAAACACTGTTTCACAAACCATTATATTTACTTCGTATGCTTTGACATTTTGCAATAATCTATGAAAATCATATAAGGCCTTTTTCATAAGAGCATAGTAATTTTGAGTACGTTCAAAAAAAGCAGGCAGAAATCTGCCGCTAGTAACCTCTCCAATAAGTAAGGAACTTTTAAATTAAAATAGTATGAAAAGAGCAATTTTAACACTGATGGCGGTACTTGCATTTGGTATCTCGTCAGCACAGACAGACACGACGACAACAGATCGTACGCATGCGCAGAAAGACAAAGACCAGTCTACTGTTAACAAAAAGCATCGTCAAGCAAAGAAAAAAAGCGACAGAAAAGACATGCAGCAGGATACGATAAGAGACAAGGACAGGAAAAATCACAAGACTACTACCACTACTCCGCCTCCGACTGGAAAGCAATAAGACAAGCCCGGCCTAGGCCGGGTTTCTTATCCAAGCGGGCTACATTTCTAATCAATTAAAAATTTACACATGAGCGAACATAATACAATGAACCGCCGCCAAGCCATAAGCGGCATCGGAGCAGCACTTGCTGTTGCAGCATTACAGCCCGTAATGGCAGAGGGACTAACGACACCAGATCCCCTGACGTTTGAGGGCCCAGAAGATCCGACAACGAAATATCCGCGTCCGCCATTTAAAGGACAATTGCAGCCGTGGCCCGGCCTGGCAGGCAAGATGGATCCGCGCCCCGATCATGGTGAAAAAAGCTACAAGGGCTCCGGGCGCCTTAAAGGACGAAAAGCCCTGATTACGGGAGGTGATTCGGGTATGGGCAGGGCCGCTGCTATAGCCTATGCCAGAGAAGGAGCGGATGTCGCGATAAATTATCTCCCTGCAGAAGAAGAAGATGCCCGCGAAGTGATCCAGCTTATCAAGGCAGCCGGACGCAGGGCAATTGCTATTCCCGGCGATCTGCGCGATGAGGCATTCTGCAGCAGGCTGGTCTCAGAAGCCGTAAAATCACTCGGAGGCCTTGACATTGTCGTCAATAATGCCGCAAGGCAGCAGGCTCACGACTCTATTCTTGATATTTCGTCAGAAGAATTTGATTGGACAATGAAAACTAATATTTATGCTCCTTTCTGGATTATAAAGGCCGCATTGCCGCATTTAAGGCCAGGTGCTTCGATTATAGGCACAAGCTCGCAACAGGCATATGATCCTACAGAAGACCTTTACGATTATGCCCAGACCAAGGCGGCTACGACAAGTTATATAAAATCTTTGGCCAAGCAGCTGGGTCCAAAAGGCATACGCGTGAACGGAGTCGCGCCAGGTCCGATCTGGACACCCCTGCAAGTCAGCGGCGGTGCCAGCCAAGAAAAACTGAAACAGTTTGGCGGCCAGACTCCTCTAGGACGGCCAGGCCAGCCTGCAGAACTGGCTTCTATCTATGTTCAGCTTGCCGCAAATGATGCTAGCTTTTCGACAGGCCAGGTCTATGGAGCCAGTGGCGGTTCGGGACAGCCATAGTTTTTTATAGAACCTCACTGAAATTAAATTTTTGATTATGAAAATGTATATCGTTTATCACCTACCCTATTCTTTGTGATGGCAGCAAGCTGCCTGCTATCGTGCAAGGAAAATCCGTCCCAAAATCGTGATGGCGAAATGTATCCTGAAACGGAAGGCAGCACTAATAACGAAACAGCGCCCGAAGACACCGAAACATCAGATTCTGTCGACAATAGGCAATCTGACTCTGTTACTGTCGGGCCGGCTTCGCCAAAAAAGCTAGTAGAATATTAAATATCAATGCAGACGCACTAAAAAAATTAAAATATGAAAGACAAAAACCAGACTCCGGTTCCAAAAGTTTCGAGCGGCGAAGCACCGGACAAGAAAAGCAAGGCAGGGCCGGCAATCGAGCATCTGGAATCAGGAATTTCGGAGGGCATAAGTCCTGGCAATCAAAAGATATCCGATCGGGCAAAGACTACGACACAGGCTCAAGAAGAGCGGGAACGAAATTTAGAAGAAGGAAGCGACAGCTTAAAAATCAATTCCGGAAAAGAAGGACAGCCATCCAGAAAAAAGAAATAGGGCTATCTTCTCATTGCAAGAAGAAGATAATAATAAGTCCAATAGTGAACAAAAAGCACAATCATATTTTTTTCTGTGCCTCGTAAAACGCCATGTTATCAGCAAGGACGAACGGCAGCTTTTTAGGCAAGGATAAGCTTGAAATAGCCTATATTGATTTTTGAATCCAGCTGATTGATGCTTGCCGCATGGACTTCTGCCAGAACATCATTATTGCCGACTTTCGGTATATTTATTTATATTAGATGATTTCATCTTAATGAAGTTGATGGCTCTTTATTGGATTTACTAGTTTAAACCCAATTTTCGGAAAAAGCCAGTTTCTTTGGGGGTTTTACAAACTTAACATCGCCATAAGAGACGAAATTAAAAGGGCCTAACAATCTCCAGACTTTGCATTTGCCGCGCAACTAAAAAATACCATCCCGTAAAAAGGGTATTGTTACCTTAAAAAAGCATTGATTATATCCTCCTACACTTTGGCAATGGTCAACTTTATTAGATTTTCTCTGTAACTGTTGAAATTTTGTACTATCTTTATTAGGGGTATCAGACGGTCATCACGTAAATGCAAAAACTCTCCATCTTTGCATTGTAGGATAATCAAGGCCGTCCTTCATTACCATATGCTTTCTCAACCAATAGGCATATTGCCAAAATATTATAAAATTTAAGACTATGAATGTTAAACGTGTTTTTGGTGCTGCACTCACCATTTTAGGGGTCTTTGGTCTTATCTATACAGGATACCAGCTGATAAATAAAAGTACTGCATATACGACCTTAATTGTTGTAGGCATTATAGGATTGATTTTCTTTTTTTCTGGCTTAAACTTAGTAAAAAATACAAAAGACGAGTCCTAGCGAAAAAATAACTTCTAGCTGGTCCATTTATGACATGGTCATTCCAAATCAATTTATACACAAGATTAATAATCTGTATCAACTTAAAATACAGGATTTAAAAGTATGGTAAACTTGGTTTCATTCATCCCTGCCTCGAGAGATGGTAAGGTCACCGATATTCTCATCGGATCCGATATTAGCGTAAAATAAAAGTACTGATTCCCACATAAGTTTCTTCATTAGAAATTTATATATTGTTTGCATGCTGGCTCACATATTCCGCTGACACTCTTTTACCTGCAAAAATTTCAGCCGCTGACATTTTTTCTCTTAAAGAATGTTAAAGACTGCGCGGGTAATGTGAAAAAATGTCATTTTCCGCTTCTGGCATCTATCTTGCAATAAGCCTGTTAAATGCCGGCCGGCATACCAACAAGCAATTTATTGTATAACTATTAAAAAGTAAGAATCATGACTAGTTCAAAAAGAAACGGGTTACCGTACCCGTCATTTCCAGCACTATTTGACGACGCTTTCAGCCGCGAGCTTTTTAACTGGGGAAACAATAACTATTCCTCAACCCGCACGACAGTGCCATCTGTAAACATCAGGGAAACTGCGGAAAACTTTGAAGTCGAGGTCGCTGCACCCGGAATGGAGAAGACAGATTTCAATATCAGGCTGGACAACAACATCCTTACGATATCCTCGGCCAAAGAGCGCCAGGAGGAAACAAAGGAGGATAATTATACCCGCAGGGAATTCAGCTACCAGTCATTCCAGCGAAGCTTCGAGCTTCCAAAAAACGTGGTAGACGACGAAGGAATCAATGCGCGTTATGAAAACGGGCTGCTTCGCCTGACCATTCCGAAGAAGGAAGAGGCCAAGCAGAAAGCACCCCGCATTATCGAGATTTCCTGATAGATCTTATGCTAATTTAAGAGCTGCCCTTAATGGCAGCTCTTTTTTATCTTCATTCCGACTTAATTATTGAGTCTTTTCGAAAAAATATAAATCTTAGCCAAAATTTTATAATCCATAAAACACCAGACGGCATTAACTTTAAATAAAAAAGTGCCACTAGAAAACAATTTTAACAGTCTTATAGAGTTCTTTCTATCTGTAGAATCTGCTGCCCAGCGGCAGGCCATGGCAGAACAGATAATCGTATCGCTTCATGAGATAAGACAGGAAATAGAAGATACCCGACTGCATGGCATTGCGATAGAGATTCTTGCCAATGACATACGGCAGTATAGCGGAGAGCTGTCAGACATGGAGAGAGAAATATTAAAATTTGAGATTTCTCTTGTAGCTGATATGATAGCGTGATATGCGCACAATCATAGGGCAAACATAAAATTTTCCCTGTCCAGCTCTGAAGTACGGAACTGCCAGTCGATCTTCATGACTTTCATGATAGTTTCCTTCAGCGCGCGGTAATTGTTCGGCTTATTTATATAGATATTAGCGCCTGCGGAAAGCGTGTCTTCGATATCCCTCTCGGATGACGAGGTAGAATATATTACGACAGACAGCGAACCGTATCTTTCATTTCCGCGAATTATCCTTAGCGTTTCGATGCCGGACATCAGGGGCATGTTAAGGTCTAGGAAGATGATATCCGGAATTTCGTCATTTGCATTAAGGAAGTCGATGACCTCCAGCCCATTATTGAATATCCTCAGATCGTTTCCCGAATTTATCTCGTTGAACGCTTCCTGAAATATCTCCCTGTCATCCTTATCGTCATCGGCAAGATAAATCTTTAGTTTTTCCATAAGTTTTAATTTTAGCTGCCTTATATATGGAGGGACGCTGTGATGGGCCAGCTATTGCAAGACGTTTATGCTAATTTAAACTTTTTAGCTGGAATCCGCAATAATTATCCTAATAATATTAGCTGATTCAGCTCACCGAATGGCTCCCGATACGAAATGCTTCAACAAGACTAATCGAAGATATTGGGAAGTATCTGGAGTATGTTACTTTAATTTGATAAATGACATTCTGTTCTGCATCGCAGCAACTCAACTCAACATATCTGAATAATAAGATAGACATCTTTTAATTATCGCTAACTTTGCAACAAATCCCTGCTCATGAAAAAAATAATAATATCTGCAATCTTTCTTCTGATTGCTCTCAGGAGTTTTTCTTGGGGAAATAAGGGCCACGCTATGGTTGCACAGGTGGCATTCAGCTATCTTGACGAAAATACAAAAAAGAATGTCCTAGCCTATCTAGATGGGATGAGTATCGAGGAAGCTGCCAACTGGATGGATGAGATAAAGGGTGACAAAACTCTCGATCATATGAGGGCCTACCATTACGCAAATTTTCCTAAGGGAACCAAAGCTGCTGACAGGGAAGGCAGCAATATTGTGCATGTATTGAATAACACGATTATAGAACTGGGAGCC
>Ga0307405_10000039_pt1 | contig 84290 bp, 65 predicted proteins | sample 322Cmetagenome_2_FD_203311 | JGI IMG/M metagenome (GOLD analysis project Ga0307405, IMG submission 203311) | Maize rhizosphere microbial communities from greenhouse at UC Davis, California, United States - 322HYB-C-1 | ecosystem: Host-associated > Plants > Roots > Rhizosphere > Soil | place... | reverse complement strand
AACACCCGCGTTAACGATAATCAGAGCATTTTAGCCTCATCTCCTTTTACTTATCAGGATATCAGAGATGACCGCGTTTTTACCTATTTTAATGTAAGGGAAGGTGAAAGTTTAGTTTACAAGGTGTTACTTAATGCCTCTTATCTAGGTAAATATTACTTATCAGCTGTTCAATGTGAAGCAATGTACAATAATGATATTTCGGCTACAGAAGCGGGCAAATGGGTGCAAGTGGTAAAGTAGAATAATTTGTGGTTCGTGGAGACACGAACCACGACATAAAAGAAGCATGAACCACAGCGTAAAATAAAAATCCAAGCCTCGGTCCGTGTCTCCACGGACCGAAATTTAAACAACAATGGATGATCTAGTCGAACAAAAAAGAAAGAGTTATATTGAAATAGGTCAAATTTATTTTTGGACGGCAACTATAAACAATTGGCAAAAACTTTTGCAAAAGGTAGAATTTAAAGAAGTAATATTAAATTCATTTGAATACCTAAACAGGTTAAAGAAGATCGATGTTTTTGCGTTTGTAATTATGCCTAATCATATTCACACAATTTGGCGAATAAAAGAATTAAATGGAAAAGAAACAGCACAAGGCTCATTTTTAAAATATACAGCAAATGAGTTCAAAAAATTATTGAATCGAAATGAGCTGATGAATTATTATACAAATGCGGCTAATAAAAATTATGAATTTTGGCAGAGAGATCCAGTGGCAATACATCTATATTCTCCAGAAGTTGCTTATCAAAAACTAGATTATTTACACAACAATCCCTGTACAGAACACTGGCAATTAGCAAATGAACCTCAGGATTACTTATATTCATCAGCTTCGAGAACAATGAAATTAATTATTCATTCTTAAAAGATTTAAGAATAGAATTTTAACAAAAACTTATTAATGGATTGTTTCGTGGTGACACGAAACAAGGCGAATGAAGAATATACTTGAAAAAACAATGTAGTTAAAACAGAAACCATCCAAAATGAAAATTATATTTACAATTTTAATTTTTCTTATTCCGTTGTGTTCAATTGCACAAAAAACCGGAATCGTATCCGACACTAACTACCAGATGGGTTATGTTTACCTTAAAGGAGCATTTAATCCAAAAGTACTTGCAGAAAACAACTTAAATTTTAATCTATTAACTTATTTAACTACTTACTTAAATAAAAAAAACATTGAAAATAAGGAATTAGAAAACTTTGATTTTAAAGAACTTGAATATTTTTCTGAGCGACATAAATACAAAAAAATGGTTGCCTATGCTGAAGACTTCTGTATTAAAAACAACCTGGATCAAATTATAATTATTAGAAAAAAAAATGCTTACACCTTAACAGATCCTATGCAAATGTTTGATGGATTCGATCACGATTTTGGCATTGCAACATTGAGTATGTATGATAAACGACCGATGTTGTTTTATAATTTTTCACTAATCAAGTATTTAAAAGGAAGCAATGATTTTAAAGTTGTCCTAGCACCTAGTTACAAAAATCACAAATTCGATGATGTGGTTTTCGATAAAGAGAATTACAAACTAATAAACGATAAAGTCTTAATCCATTTTCAGCCAGTTTTTGAAACGATATTAAATAAGGCGCTTGATAAATAATTTTATAGCACGTTATTTCACTCTCGAATTGATTCGTGGATGCACGAAACACGGCGCACAATACTAAAAAAAGAGACTCGGCCCATGTCTCCGCGGACCGAAATTTATTTTTAAAAATTAAATGAACAAAATCCCAAAAGCTTTCCTCATTTCCGATCTCATCTGCTTTGGCCTGCTTTTGGCTTTTCTTTTTTCGTTACCATCGAAACTGTTTAAAACCCCCACATCGTTTGTAATTGAGGCCAGCAATGGCAATTTATTAAGTGCAGCAATTGCCAGCGATGGACAATGGCGGTTCCCTGTTGCAGATAGTGTTCCCGTAAAATTTAAAGATTGTATCATTGCTTTCGAAGATAAGCGGTTCTATAATCACGTTGGCATTGATTTTTTGGCCATGAGCAGGGCCATGCGTCAGAATTGGAAGGCTAAAAGTGTGGTTAGTGGCGGTAGTACGTTAAGCATGCAGGTAATTCGTTTATCGCGAAAACAAGACCGAACGATTTGGCAGAAATTATTGGAAGTAATTTTAGCTTTTCGCTTAGAAATAAAATATTCAAAAGAGGAAATTATAGGCCTATACGCTGCCAATGCGCCATTCGGCAGTAATGTAGTAGGTTTAGAAGCGGCAAGTTGGCGCTATTATGGTCTCAATGCAAAAAACCTCTCATGGGGTGAAATGGCAACATTGGCCGTATTGCCCAATAGTCCTTCTTTGGTTCATCCGGGTAAAAACTCGGCGAAATTAATTAAAAAAAGAAATGATTTATTAGATAAGCTGGCTAAACTAAAATACATCGATCAGGCAACGGCTAATTTAGCTAAGCTAGAACCCGTTCCAGGCAAGCCTATGCCCTTACCCCAAAATGCGCCGCACCTGTTGAACCGTTTTAAAGTAGAACGAGCAAGTCTTAAAATCCCCTCCACCCGAATTACATCTACGCTGGATGAAAATATCCAACTAAAGGTTAACGCCATATTAAAACGGTACAACAACCGTTACCGGGCAAACGACATCAACAATATTTCAGCGCTGGTACTCAATGCCAAAACCGGGCAGGTAGTAAGTTATGTAGGCAATATCTATCAGCCAGAAAATGCCGGCCTGCAAAGCCACGTAGATATGATTAAAGCACCACGAAGTCCTGGCAGTACCTTAAAACCCCTGCTTTATGCCAGTATGATGAATGATGGCTTTATATTACCACACACGTTAGTCCCCGATATCCCAACTCAAATAGCGGGTTACTCACCACAAAATTATGATTTAGGCTATGATGGTGCCATTGCTGCAGATAAAGCGCTGAGCCGCTCCCTAAACATCCCTGCGGTGAAAATGCTGCAGCAATACAAATACGAACGTTTTTACGATAAACTAAAAAAAATTGGAATTGGAACACTTAACCAACCAGCTGATCATTATGGCTTGTCGTTAATTTTAGGCGGCAGCGAAGTTACCATGTGGGACCTCGCCAACACCTACATGGGCATGGTGCGCACATTGAACCATTTCAATACCTATAAAGGTTTGTATAACCCTGAAGATTATAAACCTGCAAGCTATTTCAATAACGAAAATAAAGATGAAAAAGATTATCAGCGCACCTCCTTTTTAGACCACGGCTCGATTTGGGCTACTTTTAATGCAATGGAAGAAGTAATGCGACCAGGTGATGAAGGTTTATGGGAGCAATTTTCCTCATCGCAAAGAGTTGCCTGGAAAACAGGAACGAGTTTCGGTTTTCGCGATGCCTGGGCTGTTGGTTTAACACCAAATTATGTGGTTTGTGTTTGGGTGGGCAATGCCGATGGAGAAGGAAGACCTGGCCTGGTAGGGATTGAAGCAGCTGCCCCGGTTCTATTTGATATTTTTAGGTTACTGCCTAATGGAAAATGGTTCGAAACACCAGCCACCAAACTTAAAAAGATAAAAATATGCAAGCAGAGCGGGTATAAAGCTGGAGAATACTGTACAAATGTAACAGAAGAATTAGTGCCGGTTGCAGGAGAGAAAACTGCCGTCTGCCCTTTCCATAAATTGGTTCATTTGGACAGAACAGGCACATTTAGGGTTACCGACCAATGTGAAAGCATACCCCATATGCAACACAAAAGCTGGTTTATTCTACCACCAGCAATGGAGTATTATTACAAAATAAAAAATAGCGATTATAAATCCCTCCCTCCTTTTAAAGATGGCTGCGACCTTTTAGGTGGAAATAGCGTAATGGAAGTAATTTACCCAAAAAACAATGCAATAGTTTACATTCCTTTAGAACTGGATGGAACAAGAGGCAAAATTGTGATTAATGCAGCCCACAGAAATTCAGGTTCTAAAATATATTGGCATATTGACAATGAATATGTTAGCACTACTACAAATTTTCATCAACTGGCCATTAGTCCACCGCCTGGTAAACATACTTTAACCCTTGTTGATGAAAACGGAGAAAGGCTGGTGCAAACTTTTACGGTTTTAGACAAGGAAAAGAAAGGTGGAAGGTAGCAAGGTTTAGGGTTTAGGGTTTAGGGTTTAGGGTTTAGGGGTCAACCGCTAACACCAGTTTATATTTTGCTTGTTTCAACTCTGTAAAGTTCTATAAACCTGATCATGTGGAAATCCTTTTTACTTTCCAGTAACTTACTTTTTTAACGCAGCTAAAAAGATTGGAACGAGAGCAGGACTACTGCAACCGATTACCAGAGAAACCTACTTTTCTAAAACTTCAAAGATTAAATGGCTTACGTAGATCTGTTATATTTCGGTTCTTGTAACCACTAGCTGCCGCGAAATTGTTCCATAAACAATTAAATACTGCGCAATCATGTAGGTTGCCATAATTAAAGCACCACTTTGTGGAATGGGCTGAGCAAATTTATTTACAGCCAGCACACTGTCTGACAATAAGAAAAACAGCGCCCCATATAGGATGAGTTTAAAGCTGAAAATATTCACTTTTCCATATCGGTTAACAGCCATAATAGCCATAACCGTGATAATAATGGCATACATTAAAACGGGGAACTGCATTGCGCCCAGTTTTGGCTGCAGGTAGAAAAACAGACCTGAACAAAAAATAGCAAATGCGCCTACAGCCCACAAAAAATAAGGCGTTTTATGGTTAGGATTTGATTTATGATCGAGTGTAAATGCCCTGATGTAAAAAATATGGCAGGCTACAAAGGCGATTAACCCGTAGATAAAAAAACTTGGTTTACCGCTTTGAAACATCAGCAAAATATCACCAGCCCAGGCAAAAATTAATCCGATGAAAATTCTCTTATGGAAACGCCCTTTCAAGTTTGTGCTGAGATAAAGCCATACCAAAAGCACCACCACAATTAACGGCTTAGAGAAATTTCGGAGCTCAATATTATTGGCATATTCGGCATATAGCTGAATTACAAATACAAGAAAAAATATAAATGAAAATAGCTTAGTCTTCATCAGGATTAGGATTTGCCTTTTGCAAATTAAAAAACCAAATTACGGATATTAACTGGATAGCCACAAAAATTACTTGATATCCTATCGGAAATTTCAAAAATAAAACCAACAAAACACCAAATAGCAATCGAAAATATTCGAACCTAATTTGCCATGCCTTTTGTTCTAATAACGCACCACAGGTAATTAATGTGAATATAGTAAAAACTGCCCCTGATACCAAAGCAATGGTTTCCATTTTATGATAAGAAAACAATATTGCAGAACCTGCAGTTAAAGCAACTAAAAACTGAATCAGAACGTAACCTGTCAACTTTGATTGATAAGCTGGATTATACTTTTTATAGTTTTCTACATTTATCTCCGGCGCATGTTGAAATCCGCCCAGGTGTGCAGGAAACCAGCCAGGTGGTTTAAGAAAAACTTTAATTTTATCACTGAGTTTAGGTGATAATTTTGCTGTTTTAACCAGATCATCCCAATAATGAAGATTAGCCCAAACGGGATTCCAGCTGGCTAAAGGTTTAGTGATACCATAATAAACCTCTTCTTCTTCTTTCTGAAAAGTACCAAAAAAGCGGTCCCAGATAATCAATGTACCTGCGTGGTTTTTATCAATATATTTAGGATTAGAGCCGTGATGTACCCGGTGATGTGAAGGTGTATTTAAAATATACTCTAAAAAGCCCATGCTTTTAATGGCTCTGGTGTGAATCCAAAACTGATACAAGGTATTGAAAGAACTTAATGTTAAAAACATAATCGGATCAAAACCAATAAATGCTAATGGCAGGTAAAATAACCAGCTAAACCAGCCCTGAAACCAGCTTTGCCGCAAAGCCACGGTTAAATTATATTCTTCTGATTGGTGATGTACAATATGTGCTGCCCATAAAGCATTTACTTCGTGGCTCATCCGATGAAACCAATAATAGAAAAAATCGACGCTAATAAATAGCAGTATCCAAACCCATATTGTTTTGGGCAATTCAAATAAACGCCAGTGCTCAAAAATATATTTGTAACCAAAAAACAATGCGGTTTTCATAAAAATCCCGGTGAGCTGCTGCCCTATACCCTGACTTAAATTGGCAATACTATCATTAAGCCGATAATAATTTAGTTTTTTATAAAAATTATAAGCCAATTCTATTCCGATCAGAATAAAAAACACGGGGACAGATAACGCAATGTAATCTACTTTCATATCAACGCGAAGAAATATTTGGCCAGCAATATTTACTTACAATTTAGAAATTTTTAAGGTTAACATAAAATCTAATTCATGTAATATTTGTGCTTGTTTGGTTTTAGTTATTGATTTCCATCAAATTCAGCTTAACTTTGAAAGGCTAAACTAATGCTTTTTGCGTTATTAAATTTTCATTTAAATCATCCCATCTATGAAAAAATTACTCCTCCTGTTGTTGCTAATTGCATCGACATTATATACAAAGAGCCAAACACTGGTCTTAGCCAAAGATGCCGCTCAAAATATCGGTAAAAATGTAACTATTTGCGATTCGGTGTATAGTGCAAAGTCTTTAGACAAGTTAACTTTAATTAATTTAGGTGGTGCCTATCCAAAAGAGCTGATCACTATAGTCATCAATAAAGAAGATGAGCGTAAATTTTCTTCAGAACCTTCGAGCATGTTTATGGGAAATAAAATCTGTGTTACTGGAATTATATCTGATTATAAAGGCAAAAAACAGATTTTAGTTACCGATCCGAAGCAGATTACCGTAAAATAAACAGCCTAATCATCAAACTGCGGAATGATTGCCGCTTTAGCTGCCTCAATATAAAGTAAAACCTGATTAACACATGCTGTTAAACTTTCCTGTACCTCGTGTTCCCAAAACCGCATTACGGTATAACCCTGAGCATGTAGCAATTGGTTAATATGTTTATCACGTTGCATATTTCGTTCAATCTTCGGGATCCAAAAACCCGAATTTGTTTTTAAAGCTGATTTCTTTTCATCCCATTTGTAACCATGCCAAAAATCGCCATCTACAAATATGGCGAGCCTGTACTTATTGATAACCAGATCGGGTTTGCCAGGAAAATTTTTAGGGTGGATTCTGAACCTAACATGTTTGCTCCAAAGCGCCTTGCGTAGTTTCAACTCTGCCAGGCTATTTTTCGCCCTAATTTTAGACATATTTTTACTCCGCTGTGCAGTGGTGTAAAAACCAGCACTTTCTTCAAAGCGGGGCACTTTAATATCCTCATCTTTATATGGCTTAGGCTCCATACCAAAGAAAACCAATAATAGATATAAATTGTTTAAAAAATTGGCGACAGAAAGGGGTGATATTGATCAACCTAAGCACCTCCTTATTTAAAGGAGGAGAGCTTCGGCTGGAGCGTTAATACAAAACGTATAATTTGTGAGTAAATTGTCGAAAGGAGTGCTCCTTCAGTCGGCAGGAAATTAATCCTGCCGACCTCGTAAGCATAGATATCCTTATTATCTGATTCGAAGATTGAAAATCATTTCAACATATCATAGCGGATTATACAGATAGGCATATTTCCTTGATGAATCGTTTTATTTCCTTGATGAATATTTTTGGCCTTGTAGTTTTTCTTATACTTAAATTTAGACTTTCATAGATTTTGATTTCAAATCAATCCATTTCTAAAAAGCTGAAAATTTTGCATCTATTGACATAAAAACCATAGTTTTGGTTTTTGATCAATCTATACCTATGCTTTTAAAACGAAATACACTAATTTTTATACTTATTTTATTGATTGCTGCATTCACTTGTTTAAGTTTTTTCATTGCGCATCATCCTATATTTGATTTTGACATTAAAACTTCGTTGTTTATTCAGCAATATCATGCAGATTGGTTAGATAAATTGATGCTGGCCATCAGTTTTTTTGGAGAACTCCCTTATTCATTACTTTCGGTAGTGGTGGTAGCAATCATATTTTATCAACAAAAGTATAAACGCGAAGGCCTATTCATTTCGACAGTGCTATTGTCTGGATTAATTATCCTGGGTATAAAAAATGTGATTAACCGCCCACGCCCTACTGCATTTTATGTACGACTGGTGGAAGTAAACCGGTTTCAGAGCTATCCCAGCGGGCATGTACTTTCTTATACCCTCTTTTTTGGCTTCTTAATTATTTTGATAAATACTTTAAAAGGGGTGCCGAAGTTAACTAGAAATATAGTAACTTATTTATCAGCATTTTTGATGATCACCATTGCCCCATCCAGAATTTACTTGGGTGCACATTGGTTTACCGATACAGTTGGTGGTTTTCTGTTAGGCTTAATTTGCCTTTTCCCGCTTTGCTATTTTTACTTCAAAAAGAAAGCAAATTAACCCTATTCTTTTGCCTTTTCTTTCTTCCTGATCCTGCTTAAAGTTTCTATTCGCATCCCCAGGTAGCTGGCCAAAAATTTTAAAGGAACCCTAGACTTTATAGTAGGATACCCGATTTTAAACTGCTTGTACCTTATTTCTGCTGAGGGGATTCGTGATAAAATAGATCGCTCTTGCGACATATGATAATGTATGGCCAATAATTTTCTGGCCAATATGTTGGTTTCAGGAAACTGTGCGTATATGTCGTCAATTAAACGATATGGCAGTATAAGTAATTCAGAATCTTCCAGTGCCTGATATTGTTCCTGATAAGTTGGGACAAGCGTTCCCGGATTTCGAATACTACCAATAAGATGATTTTCGTCTGTTAACCAGGCGGTAATATCTTTTCCTTCATCTATTACAAAAGCCCGCACTAAGCCTTTAACAATAAAAAATAAACAATCGCCATTAATATCACTAAGGTTAGGCAAAACCTCATTCTTACGCACAATGATTTTGAATGTTTCTGTTTTTATCCGGTCAATTATTTCTTTTCTTAATGGCTGCAGCTCATTTAAATACTTAATAAGAGGATCACTTTCATGATGGACAGCAGTCATAATATTTATCTGGGGGTTTTAAAACGATGCAAGCTATTGCTTGAATACCGGATTTCCAAATATGAAAACGCGTATAACAACCAAAAAATTACTGTTGTGGAAAATTTATTTTTCAGGCTATCTATTTTTGGCACCACTTTGAGGAATAAATTATTCGTTAAATTTTCGCTTTGATAGATATTTTAACTTAATCATAAAAAAATCTGATAATTTTGTCGCCATGACGAATAATAAACCCAAAGCTTTTCTTTTCGATCTTAACGGAACCATGATTAACGATATGGCTTTCCACAATCATGCCTGGCATAACATACTTACAAAAGATTTAGGAGCAAGTATTAGCTTCGATGCGGTTAAAAAACAGATGTATGGTAAAAACCAAGACCTGTTAGAGCGTGTTTTTGGTATTGGTCATTTCTCTCAGGAACAGATTGATCAGATTTCAATCGAAAAAGAACATAGATATCAAGCTGCTTATAAAAAACATTTAACATTAATAGCAGGTTTAGGCGACTTCTTAGAAAAAGCAAAACGATTAGGCGTTCAAATGGCTATTGGATCGGCAGCTATTCCCTTCAATATTAATTTTGTACTCGATAATTTAAATATCCGTTCCTATTTTAAAGCCATCGTAAGTGCAGAAGATGTGGTAAATAGTAAACCCGATCCGGAAACTTTTACCAAAGGGGCTGAAATTTTAGGCATTGCTGCCGGCCATTGCATAGTTTTTGAAGATGCACCAAAAGGTGTTGAAGCAGCAGAGAATGCCGGGATGAGATGTATTGTGCTAACAACTATGCATACGAAAGAAGAATTTGCAGCTTATAACAACATTATTGCTTTTATAGAAGACTATACCGATCCGGTTTTACAAGAACTTTTCTAATAAAAACGACCTGCATTTCTACAGGCCGTTTTTATTTTGTCATTTTTGGGAGATCACCAGACGATTATTTGGTAAATTTATATACAGAGCTTGTTTTATATACCTGCCCAGGCTTTAAAACTGTTGATGGAAAAGCGGGTTGATTTGGTGAATCTGGAAAATGCTGTGTTTCCAATGCAATTGCCGTTCTAAAATCATCTTTAGCACCAGTTTTAAAGGTATTTTTACTTTGCATAAAGTTGCCGCTATAAAATTGTAAGCCTGGCTCCTGCGTATAAATATCCATCACTATACCCGACTTATCTCCTTTAACCGTAGCCGCGTGGAACATACCCATAGCTTTGGTTTTATTGAGCACGTAGTTGTGATCATAACCCTTCCCAAAGGTTAACTGTTCATTTTTATCGTTTATACGCGCACCAATAGTAGTTGCTTTGGTAAAATCGAACGGCGTTCCCTTAACCTTTTCAATTTTTCCTGTCGGGATCAAGGTAGAATCAACAGGCGTGTAATCATCTGCATAAATCTGCACCTCGTGGTTCAAAATCTCACCGCTTCCATCACCATTTAAATTAAAGAATGCGTGGTTCGTTAAATTTACGATAGTGGTTTTATCGGTTTTAGCCTCGTAGTCCATTTTCAGTTCATTATCATCCGTTAAGGTATAAGTTACTTTAACATCTAAATTGCCTGGAAAATTTTCATCACCATCTTTTGATAGGTAATGAAGCACTAAGGTATTGGCACTTGGCTGAATTGCGTCCCAAACTACATATTGATAGCCTTTTTTTCCACCATGAAGGGTATTTTGTCCGTTATTGGTAAACAGCGAATAGGTTTTACCTTCAAGCGTAAATTTACCCTTTGCTATGCGGTTGCCATATCGGCCAATCGTTGCACCAAAATAGGGCTCGGTTGATTTTTCATAATCATTAATACTTTTAAAACCCACTACCACATCAACTAACTTACCCTCTTTATTTGGCACCAATAAGCTAACCAGGCGACCACCATAATTGGTAAAAATAGCTTCGGCATTGTTCTTATTTTTTAAGGTGTACAACGCTGTTTGTTTACCATCAATTTCCTTTTTAAAAGAATCGGCAACAAGTTTTACGACGGCTGTCGAGTCGCTTTTTAAACTATCAGCTGATGAAGATTTTTTGGTTCCGGATTGACAAGATGCAAAGCCAATTACAGCTAGCATACCGAGTTTCGTTAATGATTGTAATTTCATAAAATGGGATATTTGGTTTAGATTTTCAATTAAGTTTTTAAATATAAGTATATGACTTAACTTTACAAATAAAACGATTTAGAATAATCTAAAATGCATATATTAAAGAATAATTTAATTAAACACGAGCAATGATACGATTTGTAGAATCGGTGACAACAAAATGTAGAACGATTAAAAATATTTGTTTATTTTCATCATCTTCCTGATCCGATAACCATTGGATTTATTTCAGGATCATTTTAAAAAGATGAGCTAAATATAAGGTGTAGAAACGGGTTGGTATAACGATTACTATTCAGCTAAATTGAACTTTCAGCATTTTCACTTATTTGAAGATATATTAACCTAATATCAACTAAAATCCAGTAAAACTGATTATTATTGTGGCAATCAAATCCCAAATATGAATCAAATCATTTCAACAGATCGTTACGACAAAATGCTATATCGCCGTTGCGGGAACAGTGGCATAAAACTGCCTGCAATATCGTTGGGTTTATGGCATAATTTCGGACATGTAAACGTTTTTGAAAACAGCAAAAACCTAATCTACACTGCTTTTAACAATGGAATTACCCACTTCGATTTAGCAAATAATTATGGCCCGCCTCCAGGCTCGGCTGAAGAAGTTTTCGGAAAAATTCTCCATGAAGATTTTAGGGACTATCGTGATGAAATGATTATTTCCAGCAAAGCCGGATATACCATGTGGGATGGTCCTTATGGCGATTGGGGTTCGAAAAAATACCTGGTTTCTAGTTTAGACCAGAGCTTAAAACGTATGAAGCTGGATTATGTTGATATTTTTTACCACCACCGTCCAGATCCTGAAACTCCGCTTGAAGAAACCATGGGCGCCTTAAGTCTCCTGGTTCAACAGGGAAAAGCTTTGTATGTTGGTATTTCGAATTATAAGGCAGAAGAAGCCACAAAAGCCATCAAAATTTTAAAAGATAATGGTACGCCATGTTTAATCCACCAGCCTAAATATTCGATGTTCGAACGTTGGGTAGAAGATGGCTTACTCGATGTTTTGGAACAAAATGGTGTGGGCTGTATTCCGTTTTCGCCATTGGCACAAGGTTTACTTACCGATAAATATTTACATGGCATTCCTTCCGATTCGAGAATTGCCACCAGTGGTATTTTCCTGAAAGAAAGCAATATTACGCCAGAGAAATTGGCAGTGATTGCCAAACTAAATGATGTTGCCAAATCGCGTGGACAAAAATTAGCACATATGGCTTTATCTTGGATACTGAAAGACGAGAGAATTACCACAGTATTAATAGGTGCCAGTAAACCAGAGCAGATAACGGATTCAATTAAAGCTCTTGATAATATAAAATTTAGTGATACTGAAGTAAAACTGATTGATGAAATTTTAAGTTAAAAAAAGCGATCGTCATCCTCAAAGCTATTGAGGATGACGATTCGAAAAAATGGTCCGGCATTGATCCAATCTGAAATTAACGGTTTACAGGGAGCGAAAAATGAAATGTAGAACCATCGCCATAATTACTTTCTGCCCAAATTTTACCCTGATGTAAGTTTATAATCTCTGCACTGAGGTATAAACCGATCCCAAAACCTGAAATTGTTTTAGTTTGCTGGTTTTCTACGCGATAAAACCGATCAAAAAGCTTTTCCAGATCATGAGCCTCAATACCAATGCCATTATCTCTTACAGAAACATGTACTTCATTTTCCAAGGCTTCTGATTGAACAAAAACAGTACTGCCCTGATCTGAATATTTTACGGCATTGCTAATCAAATTTGAAATTACAGAGCCAATTTTATCTTTATCTGCATATATTAATTTAGGCTCTCCCTCTATAAAATTGATCTGATTATTGGGATGAATCAACCTTAAGTCTTCTACAATATCGCAAATCAGTTTATCAAGATCAAAATGAGATAGGCTCAAATGAATTTCTCCTGATTCTAAACGTGATACATTTAAAAAAGAAGCGATCATAGAACTCATTTTCCGGATCTGTTTTTGAACTTTATCTAAAGTATTTACAACAAAAAGATCTGTTAAACTCCTACTCTGCATCAATTGAACATAGGCACTAATAGAGGTTAAAGGCGTTTTTAGCTCATGGCTTACCATACTGATGAAATCATTCTTTTGCCGTTCTTCCTTTATACTGATTAGCATCTGTTCCTGGTCTAGTGCCTCCCGTTGCAGTTCAGTTTCTTTAATGGCTTTTTTCGCATTAACCATATCAGTAACATCACTTGCGGTATGAAGAATACAATAAGGCATCCCGGCTTCATCCTTAATGGCGCGATATTCGTAAGCATAATAAGCTTTTTGTAACCTCCCGTCCCTTAGGGTTTCAGCCGGAACAGCATCTCCTTTATCTGTAATCCCCGTTAGCAACACATTTTTCAGCATATTGATAAAGGGCTGACCCTTTAACTCGGGCACAGCATCTTCTAAAGGTTTACCAATAATAGAGCGGTCTTTTCCCCAAAAAGCAATCATGGCATCATTAGCCATTTCGATTACAATATGCTCGGATGTGTATATGGCTGTTGCATCTTTTGATAAGGAAAGAACCTCTAAAAGTTGATTATTATTTAAAACCCTTGAATAATTTTCCATTTATGCTTTAAAAATTAAAACCCGACTATGCTGATATTTATGATAAAATCAAATTACACTAAGTATCATACAAGTGGCCTTTACAAAAGTTTTGGTTATTATTAACCTTTTATCAGCTGGCATTTAATTTATCGCGTATTTTCTTTTTAAGGATTCCCGCGGCCTGCGTATATCCTCCATCTGCTCCATCAACAAAATGAATGTGGTCATCTTCCAGATCCCTCACGTAGCAAGACATGATCGATTCGCCGCTAACATAGAGTGCATATAAAATTTCATTATTTTTTTCGAGCTGATTAAGGGCTTTCTGCAATATTAACCGCTGCTGTGCAGTTCCGGTAATTACCGTATTTATTCTACCATCTATCACTAGCGTATCAGACATTTCTACAAGCTGTTTCAGGTATTTTTTACCACGCTCTGTTCGGAAATAGATATAGCCATAAATGTTGATGAGCCATGATCTGATGAGTTCAAAAAGTTTAATTTTTCCAATTCGGTGTTTCATCTCTTTTCCTAAACTGTTAAAGCTTGTTTTGAAAATCAACTTAGAAACTGAAATCGGCTGACGCTTTTCGGGTGTTCCATAAATTTGATCGAGGTGATGGATCACTTTGCTGAGCGCTATTGCCTGTTGTTCTATTTCTGAAGCTATAACGATTAATGTAACCACCTCATCACTGTTTTCGGGTGGCTCTATTTTATCCCAACGGCATTGCATGCCACTTAAATCGATTTCATCACTTGCAGTATCATGGCCGGCCAGCAGATAATCAACTCCTTTGATAATCTGTTCTGCATAGGCCAGTCCATCGCCTAAAATAACGGGGATGGAAAACGTTTCAGCGCTACTAAATCTACAAATGTTAAGGCTATGCCCTTGTTTGTAAATTTCTTCGACAGCTATAATCCCAGTCCTTAAATCAAGGTTAAAATTCAGTAAGGTGTTGTCTTTGTATTTTAGCAGCGATTTCATCACATCATCTACAATACTTGGCGGAACAATAAAAGTGGCTCCATCGCCGCCGAAGAAAAACGGAACCGAAATGTTTGCTTTAAATGCAATATTGAGTACGGCCACAATACTTCCAGTAGCAATAAGGTTAACATTTTCATGCTGGCCCGAATTTACAGCCGCTGTTGAATGCTTAATATCGGTGATGATTACAGACCAGCTTGCATCTACTTTTTCAAATAATTGATTTTGAATCAACAATTGATGTAATGGCAATTTATGAATGGGCAGATTGGAATAGAAATGATCTTCGCTATTTGGCATAATTCGAATTAATACAACCTAATATACGCATAAGAAAAGCTTAAGTATTTCTAACAGGTGACTAAAAATTAATCTTATTTAGAACAAATAAAAATAATTTGCTAATCCGCTTCAAAAATGGTTCCTTTGCGCCACTAAGAATTAATCTAAATAAAGATGAATAAAAAATTTACTTTTCTTTTAAATTTTATAGCCTTTTTTCTGTTTTTAGCAGGGAATACAATGGCACAAAGCAAAAACGGATCTGTTTCAGGTTCAATTAAAACCAGCGATGGCAATCCTGCAGGCTATGTAAATGTTGGTTTAAAAAACGCTGGTAAAACTACACAAACTGATGAGAAAGGTAATTTCACCATTAAAAATGTAACTCCCGGCACTTATACGATCAAAACATCTGCTATTGGTGTTTCTGCCCAGGAAAAATCTGTTACTGTATTGGCCGGTGAAACTGTAACTGCTGATTTTACCATAGCAGAATCTTCATCGCAATTGGATGAAGTAGCCATTAACGGTTACAAAACGCCAAATAGAAAGCCAGCTAACTTAGGTAAAATTGCCATTGCCCCTATGGATCTTCCACAGGCCGTGCAGATTATTGGAAGACAGGTAATTACTGATCAACAGGTAAATAGCTTGGGTGATGTAATGAAAAATGTTAATGGTGTGGCCTTAGGTGCTAATCGTGGTGCCGTCGGTGAAAATTTCTTTGCAAGGGGCTATAGCCTGGGCAGTAATAACATTTTCAAAAATGGCGCAAGAACAACAATTGGTGGCAGTCCTGAGGCGAGTACATTAGAATCGGTAGAGGTTTTAAAAGGAAGTGCTGCTTTACTTTATGGTGGTGTAACCGGAGGAGCTGTTGTGAATATGGTTACGAAAAAACCTAAATTTGAAAATGGCGGTGAGGTAAGCATGAGAACTGGTAGTTATGATCAGTATAAACCTATGGTTGATCTTTATGGTCCCATTTCAAAAAAACTTGCTTTTAGGGCAATTAGTACTTATGAAAATGCCGGGAGTTTTAGAGATTTTGTAAAATCAAAACGTTTTTACATTAACCCATCATTATTATATAAAATAAGTGAGCAGACAGAAATTTTGGTGCAGGGAGATTATTTAAAAAGTGATTTCACTCCAGACTTTGGTGTAGGATCGGTGAACAGTCAGATTGTAGATTTTGGTCGCGATAAATTCATTAATACCCCTTGGGCTTACAATAAAACGAATACAACTACAGCTCAAGCTAATTTAACGCATAAATTTAACGAAAACTGGAAATTAAATGCAATTGGATCTTTTCAGGCTTATAATCGTAACTATTATGGATCCGACCGTATCCAAGCTAATACATCAGGTATTGCTGCAAGAAATCTTTCAAGAGCATTAAGTAAAGAATATACTTACAACCAACAAATTAACATCAACGGAAGTTTTAGTACAGGAAGCATTAAACATACCGTTTTGTTTGGTGTAGATGCAGATCAATCTAGAGTAACCAGTAATGCATTCGCTTATGGAAAGGATGCTAAGGGTTACATTACTACTTTAAATTACGGAAATGTTAACGTTTTCGATGAATCTACTTATTACGGTTCTGGATTAATGCCTGAAGCATTTGCGATAACAAGAACACTTGCCCCAATTTATAGATATGGTGCTTTTGTTCAGGATTTAATTGAAGTAACAGAACAATTTAAAGTATTGGCAGGCTTACGTTATACAGATCAGAAAAATGCAAGTTCAAGAGCTTTAAACTTAGAAAGTGGCGTAACAGCGCCAGGTGCAACAAAATTTGACGATGCTTTTTCTCCTAAATTGGGCTTAATATATCAGCCTCTTAAAACCATGTCTATGTATGTAAGTTATGCTAATAACTTTATCCCTAATACTGGTGTCGATATTAACTATAATGCGCTTCCGCCATCAACTGTAAACCAATATGAAGCGGGTGTTAAAAACGATTTCTTCGGAGGTAAGCTATCAGCGAATCTAACTTATTATAAAATCATCAACGACAATATTTCGCAGGCAGCTATACTTCCAGATGGAACCACCAGCACTGTATTTAAGCAATTAAATGGTCAAACTACTAGCGATGGGTTAGAACTTGATATTAACGGAAATCTTGCTAGAGGGCTTAACTTTTTAATGGGCTATAGCTATAATTTTATGCGCTATACCAATACAGCTGATGTTACTGGCATGATTGAGGATGTCCGCTTAGTAGGTACTACCAAAAATACGGCGAACGCCACTTTATTTTACACTTTCCAGGATGGAGCCGTAAAAGGTTTAAAATTGGGTGCCTCCGCATTTTATACAGGCAAACGTAATGGAGGCTGGAACGATGCTAAAAATGCACCAGCTTTGAGGCTGATTCCACTAAGCGCATTCACTACTCTAGATTTTTCTGCAGGTTACAGCTGGAAAAAATTCTCGCTTCTCGCCAAAGTTTCTAACCTTACCAATGAGCTCAATTATTTCGTTCACGAAAACTACAGCGTAAACCCTATTGCTCCACGCCAGTTTGTAACGACATTATCTTATAAATTCTAATTACAAAAATAGGTAGACAAAAAGCTCCGGATCAGCAGATCTGGAGCTTTTTGTTTTTACAAAGTAGGCAATGTTTTATATCGTCCATCGTTAATAATTTTACGCCAGAACAAAGTAACTGATGAGCAATACAAACCAATGGTTACAAGATATATCCTCTTAAACAACACAACCAATTGGTTAAGGCAAGAAAGAAATTAAAGAATAATTAAGATGGTGCCCGATTTAAATAATTTAAAGTAATAGTGAAATTCACCATGGCGGTTTACTTTTTCGATTTCACACACTTTGCCTGATTTACCATATTCATCAGATAATAAATCTCCAATTTTAATGTTATCTAACTGATTTACGTTAAGCGATCCTCTTTTAATTAATGTAGCTGTTTTTTCCATAAGGTTGCAGTTTGAAGTATTTACGTAACCAAAAACGCTTTAGTTTTGTAGTATCGTAAATTACTTATTAATAAGTAACATACATACAAAATTGTAGTGTTAATTAGCAATACACTATTTCATAAACCCGTTTCATGTACAACGCCTCATCTATTTTAGTATAAAATTCGTACCATTCTTCTCTTGTAAAAACTAAACTGATATCAGGAAATGGGGTTGATAAAATAACAACCTGCCTCCCATCGGGACTATTCTCCAAATAATCGTCGAAATCAAGTTTTTTGGTAGCCACATAAAAAGCATCAAACTGATCAAAAGAAAAGTTCATTAAAACGCCCGAGCGCCATATATTTAAAACTTTGCAATTATTACATTGGGCGATGGTGATGTTTTTGTTTTGAGCAAGTACGGTTGTTTTACACATGGTTTCTACAGTTCAAATTAATTGATAGATTTGACAAATATCTTATTATTTAGAATAATTCCAAATAATAAATTAGATTTATAAAAATAACCGATAAAAAAAATACCCCCGATTTTGTCGGAGGTATTTCTTTTATTCTGCGTCGTAAATTACAACCTTTTCGAAGTAGACCCTGAATTCATCCAGGAAAGCTTTATGCAATGGATGAACCTGATAAATATCGTGTGCAGCTAAGTCTTCAAATAACAGCAAAAGGCTAAATGTATATGTGGTATCTACAACTGCACGCTCAATTGGTGCTGGTACGCCAATGTGAAAAGTTTTAACAATTTCAATATTTTCTAATGTTTGTAAGCCATTGCGGAAAGCAACTTTCTGCTCATCGGTGGTATCGGCTTTTAGCCAGAATAAAACGTGGTGTGCTATCATTTTTTATTTTTTTCCAAATATAATGAAAGCAGGAAAAGATCGCGAACTTTATCCAAAAACACTTTTTGCTTTCTCAATAGCCTTAACTAAATCTATTCCTTTACCCAAAACACCTTTAAACAGATCACCTTCAACTTTCAAACGATCGATAGCATTAAAAATATTAAAATCTTTCATTTTTAACCCAGGTTTAACTTCATCCCAATGCAATGGCATTGATACCGTTGCACCAATTTTTGGCCTTAAGGAATAAGGTCCGGCTATGGTTGCCCCCGGTCTATTCTGTAGGAAATCGAGGTACATTTTTCCCTTTCGGGCTGCTATCATACGCTCTAGCGAAGTATATTCGGGTATTTGATCATGCACGAGGTTAACCACTATTTTAGCAAACATCTGACTTTGATCATAATTATATTTGGCATTTAAAGGAATGTAAATATGCATGCCGGTTGAACCTGATGTTTTACAAAAACTGGGAACATTAATGGCATCTAATACTTTTTTTGTTTCCAGCGCGGCTTCAACCACCTGATCAAAAGTATGTTTATCGGGATCTAAATCAATCACACAGTAATCTGGATTATCAGGGCTTTGCACCCGGCTAAACCAAGGATTCATTTCTATACAGCCTAAACTCGCCATCCAGAGTAATGAAGCTTCATCTGTTCCAACCAGATATTCTTTTTTTTCGCCTTCACTAGTTTCATAAGGAAAAGTTTCGGCCCAATCTGGTGCTTTGCCTTTAACATCTTTCTGGTAAAAACTACTGCCATGAATTCCGCCGGGAAAGCGGTTAAGCGACTGTGGGCGGTCTTTCAGGTAAGGTAAAATGTAATCAGCAACCTGATAATAGTAGTTAAACATATCCCTTTTGCTTACCTTATCTTCGGGCCAATAAATTTTACTCAGATTGGTAAATTTAAGCTCGTGACCTTTAATTTTCCTTACCTGCGTTTCATCTTTCGGGTTCAACAAAGTTTTAGGCATTTTACCTTTTGGCGCTTTTATTGCCTGTGCATGTGGGTTTTCTTCACTAGTGTCGTCAACAATTTTTTCTGTTGGTACTTCTACTTCTCTTACTACCTCTTTGGCTTTTTTATCTTCACGCATGCCCTGAAAAGACGGGTGACGAAAGACACCATCATCAGTTACTTCTGTAAAAGCGACTTCACATACCAGTTCTGGCTTTAACCACGTTGCTTTCGCTTTTGGTGGGTTTGGTCTGAATCGTGAGGGCTTATTTACATCAGGTATACTTTCGAAGGGACTTTTGTCGATAATAATTGGCTTAAACTGCTCCATCATTGTTTTCTGCAATTTATCCGAAAACCCTGTTCCAACCTTACCTACATATTGCAATTTTCCCTTTTCATAAACCCCCAATAGTAAAGAGCTAAAAGATTTAGAAGTATCGGCATTTTTGGTAAAGCCCGCAATAATCACTTCTTGCCGTTTCTGCACTTTAATTTTCAGCCACTCTTTTGATCTTCGGTCTGTTGCATAAGTGCTATCTATTTTTTTTGCGATAATGCCTTCTAAACCCATTTTTTTCGCTGCATCGAAAAAATCGACACCACTGGCTTTAAAAACCTTACCAAGGCGCACGCGGTCGTCATCAGTTGGCAGGACTTCATTTAATATTGCTTGGCGTTGATAAAGCGGCAGATCCATCAGGTTTTTACCCTCATACCAGAGGATATCGAATACATAAAAAACAAGTTCTCCGTCTGCTTCGCTTCTCCAATTCTGCAGGGAGCCGAAATTGGATACACCTTTATTATTTAACACCAAAATCTCACCATCAAATACCGCATTCATTTTCCAGGTCAAAAGCAGATCGTAAATGGGGTAAAATTTTTCGTTAAAGGATTTATTATTTCTGGAAAACAAATCAACCTTTCCTTTATTAATAAAAGCCAGGGCACGGTAACCATCCCATTTCACCTCATATTGCCAATCTGGATCGTCGAAAGGCTCATCAACCAGGGTAGCCAGCATAGGTTTCACTCCTTTTAGGATAGCTGTTTTAGGTGCTTTCTTTAATATACTTTTTACATCTACCGCTAAGTCATCACCCACGGGCGTGGTTTCTTTCTTTGCTTTTTGCTTGGGGCTTTTTTTTTCAGTCTTTAAATCCTGCTCTTTTCCTTCTTTCCAGACCTTATCGGATGTTTTTTCCATCTTTTCGATTGTTTTTCCGGAGAGCACAGATTTATCTTCCTTGGTAATGTCTTTTGTAGAAGCATATTCGTCTTTATGTTTGATTAACAGCCAACCGTTTTCGCCCATGCCATGTGTTTTTACAAGGGCAAACTCGCCCTGAAGCTTTTCTCCATTTAATTTGATTTTTAAAGAACCATCTTTTAACTGACCTAACAGATGTTTTTCTTGTGCTTTTTTGCCTTTAATCGGTTCTATCGGCTCATAAGTTCCTTCATCCCATACAATAACGGTTCCGCCACCATACTCCCCCTGTGGGATAATACCTTCAAAATCTTTGTAATCGTATGGATGATCTTCTACCATCATAGCCAAACGTTTCGTCTTAGGATCGGTTGATGGCCCCTTGGGTACAGCCCAGCTTTTTAGAACGCCTTCCATTTCGAGCCTGAAATCGTAGTGCAAACGGGAAGCATCATGTTTTTGGATTACAAAGTGTAATTTGTTCCGATCGCTGCTTTTACCCGACTTTGGTTCGGTAGTTTTTGAGAAATCGCGCTTGGCAACATACTTTTTCAGACTCATAATAAATATTTTACTTTTTCAAATAATCTTCAACTGCGCGTGCTGAGGTACCAACTGTTTGCACTACGGCTTTCAGTTTATCTTTGCTTACTCCGAATTTGTTAGACCAATAATCTAGTTCATAACCTTCGTTAATGTTGATTCTAGCCCGATCAGCACTACCGTTTTTTTGTTTATCATCCATAACTATTTTTGATTAGACAGTTAATAAAACAGTTGAATAATAAAAAAGGTTTTAACAGCCATTTTCCCAAACGGATATTAAAACCTTAAAAAAAATAAAACTTAAAGGTTAATCTACTAGTGCTGTTACTATCTCTGATTCTGTTTCTTCCTCATGGACGAGTTTGCTATTTATAGCGATATGGATAACCCTCAACCATACCAAAAAATAAGGAAAACTAATGATGGATAATGATAATTGATGTGCTTTTGCAAAAGTTGGAAAAAGTAGCAAAGGGAAATTGCAGGTGATGAAAAGTAAAATTGGCAACAATGTATTTTTTAGCACTTTATTATTTTCGTTTACATACCAAATGCCAACACCAGTTATAGAAATGATAAACGTACAATCTTCTGCTGCAGTACTAAACAGCACAGGAAACAACAATACGGAAGATAGAATCATGAGCTGGAATTTATTTTTCGAAAAATAAGTAACGTACAGAAAAGGCAACATAAACAACAGGGTGCCAAGTGTAAGAAAAAGAAAATTTGATACTTTAGGAATATCAAATAGTTGCCTAAAAAAACCCATAATCGAAATATCTCCTCCACCTGAGACATTAATCATATTTTTCCCGATCAGTGAGTTTTTCCAATCGATATAACTCTGCACAACAAAATCAGGAGAGGCAAACAACATTGGCAATAAGAATATCACGATAGACCACATGATTAACCATAATACAAAAACTGGTTTTTTCTTGGTAAAAAAGAAGAATACTAGCCCTACAATGCCATAAAGTTTAATAAATGTACCCAGTACAATACAAAGCGCAGACCATATCCCTCTATCTTTATTTATTTGCGTATAACTCAATATCATTAAGGCCGCGGCACCGGCATTAAACTGCTGGTTAAGCATCGATTCGATTAAACAGGGAATGGCAATATAACCGATAATCACCTTTTTATCTTCGCTCAGCGGTAAGGTTTGAACCGCTTTAAAGAGCATGAAACAGTTAAACAAGTTCCAAAATAATAAGCCAATCCAATTATGCATTAAGGCAAATGGAGCAATTAAAAGACTAAAAATAGGACCATAATGATTGGCATCTTCATGATAAGCCGGGTACCATGCATAAAGAGATTTTTGCTGAAGAAGATTCCTGAAGGTATTCTCAAAAATAAGGTAGTTATTATACCTGTGTGTTGCCCAAGAATCGATCACAAAAATGAGTGTAATCAATACCCAAAGAAATAATACAAAACGATTGTTCTGATAATATTTTGGACGATGGGATAAACTTGTAGCGTTGGTTAGAAAAGGATTTAGCATTTGTAAAAATTACATTACAATACAATAATAAAAATGCTAATTGAGAATTCCTAATGTTTTGTAAAGAAAATGTTACTATTTTCTGAGATAAAATATCCTTCAAAAAAAATAGGCCTAAATCGATTTTTAAGACCAGTTTTACGATCGGTTTAGGGCAATTAAGAGCTTTCGCCTCATAATCATTAACAAAAAGGTTTTCTCACAATTATATTTGATCATCTATTGACAAAACTCCAAAACCAAATCAGAATTAGCAGTGTTTATATCACATATTAACTAACCAAAAATCAGTAAAAAGATGGAATATCAAATTAATTCGATGAATGCCCGAAAAGAGTTTATTGAGATTGCTGATGAGCAAGACCGCAATTACTGGGCAGCCAGATTAGGTGTTACAGGTGAAAAACTAAAATCTGTAGTTAAAGCCCTCCAGAGCATGGAATTTTCTATTGTGAAAGAATATTTAACAATGGAAAAAATTAAATCCGGAAATGCTTATAAACGCTTTCTTAATCCTTCATAGGTTTAAAGGTTAATTTGGGTTTACTTAATAAATGCCTGATACAAACTGTTTATAGCTGCCCTGCTAAAATCAGGGAAGCCATCAGTATAAGTAGCGTTTATACCATTCGTAATGATTACGAAGCCAAATTTTTCTTTCGGATTAAAAAACATGGTGCTGAACAAACCATAAGCCGAACCGGTATGCCCTTTAAGTTTTACTCCTGGGATAAGCTCGTCTGCAGTCCTGATGGCTAAGCCATATCCTTCATCATCGGTCAAGGCAGTCTGCATCTTTTTCGCACTCTTTTTACTAATTATCTTAACACCGTTTGATGTGCCATAATTCATGTGCATAATCATATATTTAGCCAAATCAGTAGCTGAAATTTTCATGCCACCTGTTGGCGAAAAAACAGGTGTACTATAACCCATTATGTAATTTGCAATTTCTGTTCTTCGTGGTGAATACGCTGTTGGTGACGGTGTAAAAGTTTTCGTACCGGCGTGATATTCGTATAAATTAACAAAACGAGTGCTATCTAAAGAGTCGACGCAATAGCCTGCATAAAGCCCTAAAGGTTTCAACACATGGTTTTTTACATAATTATCGAAACGCTCACCCGATTTTTTCTCGATGATAGTACCGATCAGGTTAAAATTAAGATTGCAATAGTCGAATTTGCTTCCTGGGGCGTAATCGTTATAACATTTGGCCCAGTTTGGATTTTTATCCGGATTGATCACATCCAGATTAAGATATCCCTGAGAATCGTTTAAACTGGATGTATGCGACAAAGCCATTTTTAGGGTAATTCTCTGATCAGGAAATTTTGGATTCCTGATTTTAAAACCCACCAGATCGCCAAAATCATCATCTAAGGAAATTTTACCGGCCTCTACCAGTTGCATAACGGATGTTGCCGAAAAAGATTTAGAAATAGATGCGATCCTGAAAATATCCTGATCAGTTAAAGGCTTTTTATTTTCTAAATCTTTTAGTCCAAAAGAGTGGGTATAAATAATCTTACCTTCTTTTACCACAGCCACAGCAGCACCAACCGCATTATATTTCTCCATTACAGCTTTAAATTCTGCTTCAGTGTTAGCATTTTGAGCTTTTAATTGCTCAACTACACCAATTATTAAAAAGGTAACACAAAAATACTTCAGTAATTTTAGTTTCATAAGCTTAGCGGATAAAACCTAAATATAAGTGATGGTACAGAACAAAATCTACACGTAGTGAAAAATTTACTTGGCATCATTTACTTCTAACCAATGCCCGTCGGGATCTTTGAAATAAACTTGTTTTACACCATCTACACGCAAGGTAATTCCACCTTTCTTTCCTGGCCAGTCTTCGAAACTTATATTTTTAGCATTCAGCTTCTTTACAAATTCATCAACTGATGGAACACTGAAACACAAATGCCCGTTTTTATCAAAAACCTCATTTCCTTTTGCGCCCTGGATTAAATGCAACTGTCCGGCTGGCCCTAAAGTAAACCAGGTATGGCGGTTATCTTTAAAAGGTTCGGGAATGATTTTAAGGTTAAATACACTTTCGTAAAAAGTTGTTGCTATGCTTAGATCAGCTACATGAACAGCGATATGATTTAAAACAGCAGGTACATTTTCAGGTTTATTTTGCGCCATGGCTTTTTGAAAAATGATAGAAAATAAAATAGTGGTAAACAGGAAGATTTTTTTCATGTTTAAATATCAAACTTATAAAGGAATAATTTTAATAAATTTTTTAATACATTCTTCGACTCCGTTTTGGATAGCAAAACTCAGCGGGCATTTATCGAGCAGATTGATTAACCACAGGTAAAAAGGATAAATACAGATAATAGACTTAGTAGACATTTTTTGTTTGAAAATGCTTCGACTCCGCTCGGCATGACAAAGCGCAAAAACCTAAAAGCGAGATCATTATCTCCCGGATCGATGCGAAATAATGAGGTCTTTGAACCTGATCATACATCAAGTAAAGATCCTGAAACAAATTCAGGATGACGGAACGAGTTAATTTATTCATGCTAAGAAAATTGCTTTGCAGCGCCTTCAGGTTCTTTGCTGTGCTAACATTGAAAGACTTTAACAAAAAAATCGTCATCTCGATCCAATAGCTATCAGGTCCGCTCGAAATGACGATCGCGGGGAATTTTCCGTTCTTATTGCGCTAAACTTTCAAATTCTGCATCAGTTAATTCGATTTCTATAGCTTTTAAGTTTTCTTTTAAATGCGCAATAGATTTTGTTCCAGGTATTAACAGGATGTTTGAAGATCTTTTTAATAACCAGGCCAGTGCAATCTGTGCTGTAGTGGCCTGATGTTTTTCGGCTATTGCTTTAATTTTATCCTCTAATTTTGCAGGGCCAGAAGCCAGTGGAAACCATGGAATAAAAGCTAAACCTTGTTCAGCAGTAAAATCAAGTACACTTTCCCATTGTCTGTTGGCTAAGTTGTATAAATTCTGAACCGATACAATTGGCAGAATATCCTGTACCTGTTTGATCTGATCGATGGTTACTTCAGACAGACCAACATATTTTATTTTACCCTCTTTTACCGCTTCTATAACTGGTGCAAGGGTATCGGCTACATTAACTTTAGGATCGATACGATGCAGTTGCCATAAATCAATCGAGCCTACTTTTAAACGCTGTAAACTTCCTTCAATATCTTGCCTGATTTTTTCAGGATTCCCATTCGGAACCCAATTATTGGGACCAGGTCGTTCAAAACCACCTTTGGTAGCAATAAGGAGATCGTGTTTGTAAGGATGTAGTGCATCAGCAATTAGAGATTCGTTAAATTTTGGTCCGTAAGCTTCTGCTGTATCAATAAAATTAACGCCATTTGCTACAGCTTCCTGCAAAACTTTTATTGCATTTTCGCGATCTTCCACTTCGCCGAAAACACCGTTGCCTGTTAGCTGCATTGCACCATAACCTAAACGGTTAATTTCTAATTCGCCTAATTTAAATGTTGTATTTCCCATGTGCTTTTAGATATGATAATAATTTCTATATCATAAAGATAAACCCTAAGTGAGTGGCTTTGTTTTTAAACTAATTTTTATGATAAATAGATGAATAAAGCGAAAAAAGGCTACTTCAATAACCTGAAGCAGCCTTAATAGAAATATAACGATAATATGAATTGGATTATACTTTACTTAATTCCAACCCCCACCTAAGGCATGATAGATATCTACCACCGCATTTAACTGTTGTTTTTTGGTTTCGATTAATTCTAATTTTGATTGCAAAGCATCACGTTGGGTCATCAATACCTCAAAATAATCAGCCCTTGCGGATTTAAACAAATCGTTAGAAATATCAATTGATTGAGTGAGTGCGGCTACCTGTTTCGATTTCAAATCGTAGCTTTTTTGCAGGTTGCTAATCTTCGACATTTGATTGGCCACTTCTATATAACCATTCAAAATCGTTTTTTCATAATCGTAAACGGCCTGCAACTGTTTTGCATTTGCGGTTAAATACTCCGCTTTTATGGCGTTGCGGTTAATTAGCGGTCCGGCTAGGTCTCCTGCTAACGAGTAGATCAACGATTCTGGCGTTCTCAACAAATAAGATGGATTAAAGGCCTGGTAACCAATAGCCGCAGAAATACCTAAAGATGGATAAAACTGTGCTTTAGCTACTTTAACATCTAATTTAGCCGCAGCAAGTTCTAATTCAGCCTGTTTAATATCAGGGCGGTTGGCCAGCAATTGTGAAGGTAAACCTGTCTGCACTGTTGGTGGTAGCAGATCGGTAAAACTCGATTTATCCCTAACAATGGGTTGAGGAAAACGGCCTAGCAGGAAATTGATCTTATTCTCTGTTTCGGTGATGTTTTGCTGAATATCAAATTCCAAACTCTTAGAGCTTAACACCTCAGCTTCAAATTTACGTACTGCAAGTTCGTTAACCCTACTGGCCTGTTTCTGAATTTTCATCAGTTCTAAGGCATTTTTCTGCAGCTCAATATTTTTTTTCACTGTCTCTAACTGATTATCGGCAGCTAGCAATTCGTAATATGAATTTGCAACCTCAGCTATCAAATTGGTTACTACGAAATTTTTGCCTTCAACCGTTGCTAAATAATGACTTATGGCTCCTTTCTTCGCATTGCGCAATTTGTGCCAGATATCGGCTTCCCAGTTGGCCTGTAAACCGAAACGATAATCGGGCAATATTTCAGGCACTTCTTTACCTGGTGTAATTTCTGTAGAAGCATCGCCAGCACCCGAACTGGTGTAGCGCCCCACTTTATCGAAGCCTGCACCAACGCCATAGGTTACACTTGGTAAAAGCTCTCCTTTTTTAGCCTTGATTTCATTTTTAGCAATCTCGATATCCTGAAGCGTAATATTCAGCTCCTGGTTATTTTTTAATGCAGTATCGATCAGATTTACCAGATTTTGATCGGTAAAAAACTTACGCCATTGTATACTGGCTGTACTTACGGTATCCTGTGCGCCACTAAAGGCCACAGGAACATTTTTATTTTCGGCGCGTTGGACCACTTCTGGCAATTTACATGCTGCATATGTGGCGCATATTAGCACTAAGCCAAGGCCTTTATAAATATTATTCTTAAACATTATCTTCTACTTCTTCAGTTAATGGATGTTCTTCTTCAATTTTGATTAGCTTGTATCTGGCTGCTATTGTTCCAAATACATAATATAATCCCGGGATAATAACCACCCCGAAAATGGTGCCGAAAAGCATACCTCCGGCAGCAGCAGAGCCAATGGTCCTGTTACCTATTTTCCCAGGCCCGGAAGCAATCATTAAAGGAATTAAACCTGCAATAAAGGCAAAAGAGGTCATTAAAATCGGACGAAAACGTACACTTGCACCTTCCATTGCCGCTTTTAGTACCGTTGCCCCCTGGGCCTGCCGTTGTGCGGCAAATTCTACAATCAACACCGCGTTCTTACCGAGTAAACCGATCAGCATTACCATCGCAACCTGTGCATAAATGTTGTTTTCCAATCCCAATAACTTCAGGAATAAGAAGGCGCCAAAAATACCCGCTGGTAAAGAAAGGATAACCGAAAGGGGCAAAATAAAGCTTTCGTATTGTGCTGCCAGAACCAGATAAACGAAGCCCAAGCAGATCAGGAAGATATAAATGGCTTCGTTACCCCTCGATACCTCATCTTTAGATATACCGGCCCAGTCGATACCGAATCCTCTTGGAAGTGATTTCTTAGCCACTTCGGTAATGGCTTTAATAGCTTCACCAGAACTATAACCTGGAGCAGATTGTCCGCTGATCTCCGAAGCATTATACATATTATGCCTGGTAATTTCGGATAAACCATATACTTTCCGCATTCTGATAAAAGCTGAGAAAGGCACCATTTCATCGCGGTCGTTTTTAACCGACAGTTTTAAAATATCTTCCGGCAAAGCCCTGTACTGCGGCAATGCCTGTACAATTACTTTATATTGGTGATCGTATTTAATAAAACTGGTTTCGTAATTACTTCCCACAAAAGTCGACAGTGTATTCATTGCATTATCAATACTCACTCCTTTTTGTTGCGCAATATCGTTGTCAACATCTAACATATATTGAGGAAAACTCGCGCTGTAAAAAGTAAATACTGATGACAGCTCTTTACGTTTGTTCAGCTCTTTTACAAAGTCGTTGGCAACGGTTTCCATTTTTTTGTAATCGCCACTACCGGCTTTATCCAGTAAACGAAGTTCGAAACCGCCCGCTGCACCATAACCCGGAACGGCTGGTGGCTGGAAAAATTCGATGGTTGCACCTGGAATAGATTTTGATTTCTCTTCAAGCTCTTCAATAATCTCTACTGCCGAATGTTTACGTTCGCTCCAGTCTTTCAGGTTGATTAAACAGGTACCGGAGTTCGATCCCGTACCTTCAGTAAGAATCTCATATCCTGCCAAAGATGAAACCGACTTTACGCCATCAATATCTTCGCACATTTTCTGCAGTTTCTCAGCAATCTGATCAGTACGCTCCAAGGTAGATCCCGGAGGCGTTTGGATAATAGCATAAACCATTCCCTGATCTTCGTTCGGAATAAAACCTGATGGTACACTTCCACTTAACCCCCAAACACCTAAACAAAAGGCTGCCAGAATACCAAAAGTTAATATCCTGCGGCTTACTACCTTGGTTAGCACCAGCTCATATTTGCCTGAAAGTTTAGCAAAACCATTGTTGAAACCATCTAAAAAGCGATCAATAATGGTCTTCTTTTTCTTGGATCCATGGTTATTCTTTAACATAATGGCACACAATGCAGGGGTAAGTGTTAATGCCACAATACCCGAAAGGATAATTGCCGTTGCCATGGTGATGGAGAACTGACGGTAGAAAATACCTACTGGCCCCGACATAAAAGCTACAGGAATAAATACAGATGCCATTAAAAAGGTAATGGCGATAATTGCGCCGCCAATTTCTTTCATGGCCTGTTGGGTAGCCTTCAGTACCGAAAGTTTCCGATCGTGTTCCATCTTGGCGTGTACTGCTTCAATTACCACAATGGCATCATCTACTACTACCCCAATGGCCAACACCAAGGCGAACAAGGTAATTAAGTTAAGTGTAATGCCGAAGAACTGCATAAATACAAAGGTTCCGATTAAGGATACGGGTACTGCAATAGCGGGGATGAGGGTTGAACGCCAATCGCCAAGGAACAGAAATACCACTAACCCCACCAGAATAAAGGCCTCGACAAGGGTGTGGATTACTTTTTCAATTGAGGCATCCAGGAATTTAGAAACGTCGTAACTTACTTCATAATCTAAACCCTTAGGAAATGAGCTCGATTTGATCTCGGCCATTTTCGCTTTTACATCTTTAATTACCTGACTGGCATTACTTCCGTAAGATTGTTTCAATACGATAGCTGCAGAAGCCTTTCCGTTTAACGTAGAATATAAATTGTAGGCTGAAGCACTAAAATCTACATCTGCAACGTCTTTTAAACGAAGTAATTCGCCATTAGCACTTGCTCTTAGTACTACATTTTCGTATCCTTCTTTCGTACTAAAACGTCCTGAATATTTTAACACATACTCAAAAGCCTGAGAGCGTTTACCAGAACTCTCACCGGTTTTACCTGGAGAGGCTTCCAAACTTTGCTCATCAAGTGCTTTCATCACCTCGTCTACTGAGATTTTATAAGCCTGCATACGGTCGGGTTTAAGCCAGATCCGCATGGCGTAATCCCTATCGCCCAAAATATCGGCAAAACCTACACCATCAACCCTTTTCAACTCAGAAAGCAAATTGATATCGGCATAATTATACAGGAAGTTCTGGTTCATTTTAGGGTCTTTACTGTACAGGTTGATGTACATTAACATGTTAGACTCTTCACGGGTGATTTTTACTCCCTCACGAACCACTAAAGGAGGAAGTTTATTGGTAACGGCAGCTACACGGTTCTGTACGTTAAGTGAAGCCTGATTGGGATCGGTACCTAAATTAAATACGACCTGGATGGAGGCTTCACCATCATTACCGGCATCAGAGGCAATATATTTCATGCCCGGAACGCCGTTAAGGGCACGTTCGAGCGGAATAACCACCGATTTGATCAATAATTCGTTATTTGCCCCCGGGTACTCTGCCGTAATATTAACTTTAGGCGGCGAAATAGAAGGGAATTGTGTAACGGGCAGATAGCTGATGGCCAACACCCCAAGAAACACAATGACAAGCGATATTACTATAGAAAGGACAGGCCTTTGTATGAATTTACTAAACATAAAATAAATATGGAGGGTGGTAGATTATTCAGTTTTCAATCTTAATTGTTTCATCACTTCCTGAGGTTGTTGGAATTTGAAGGCAATCTTATCATCGTCTTTTACTTTCTGCACCCCTTCAAGCAATATTTTATCGCCATTGTTAATGCCATCACCTACGATGTATAAATCGGGAAGGTCACCTGCGATCGTAATTGCTTTAGAATGTACTTTATTATTTTTATCGATTACAAAAACATAGGTTTTGTCCTGAATATCGTAAGTAGCTTTTTGTGGAATCACCAAAGCATTTTTTAGAGGAACAACCATCTGGATCTTGCCAGTCTCTCCGTTTCTCAATAAGTTATCAGTATTGTTAAACCTGGCTCTAAAAGCGATATTTCCCGTTTCGTTATCAAATTCACTTTCGATCACTTCAACCTTACCTTTCGATTTTAACAACTCGTTATTCGCTAATAATAGGCTAACTTCTTGCTGGCCTTTTACCTTTGCTGCATGCTGATAGTTCAGGTATTCAGGTTCAGATACATTGAAATACGCAAAAACCTGACTGTTATCGGAAAGACTGGTTAATAAAGCACCTTCATCAACCAAACTACCCAGTTTTAAAGGAATACGATCGATGGTACCATCAAATGGTGCCCTGATTTCAGTATTGGATAAATGGAATTTGGCCAATGAGGTTTCGGCATTTGCTGATTGAAGTTTGGCTTTAGCCATAGCCAGCTCGTTTTTAGAAACGATGTTTTTATCAGATAATAATCTGGTGTTTTCAAGCTCAATTTCTGCAGATTTAGTTTCGGCTTGTGCTTTTAACAACTCAGATTGTGCTGCTTTAGGCATAATCTTAAACAACAGCTGGCCTGCTTTTACATGCTGGCCTTCATCTACATAAATATTTTGGAGATAGCCTTTTTCTTGCGCCCTAACTTCGATATTCCTCACAGATTTAATCTGCGAAACATACTCCTTGGTAAACGAAGTATCCATTCTTAACGGCGTGGTTACCGCATAAGTAGCGACTTCTTCTTTTTCTTCTTTTTTCGAGGTACAACCCGTTACGTAAAGCAAAGTACATAAGCCTAAGCACATGACAACTCTTTTCATTTTTTTTTGTTAAATGGTTAATCTGATTTTATTTTTTTCTCTAATTAGTCTCCCTTTGCAACCAATTTATGATAAGAAGCAGCCTACAACTGTGTGTAGATACTCAATTGACTTCAATAAATTAGGGTTACGCAATGATTTAATTCGAAAGCGAAATAAGTACAGATTTATGAAGTTATAATGAAGTTGAACTTCAGGTTTGGATTGAGAAATTATGATTTAGTGAAGCAAAAGCTGATTTATCGCAATAATTAGATCATTTAGCCCTACATTTTGAACGAATTATTAGTTAACAACTAGAATTAGATGAAGAAATGACGATTTTTAACAAAAAAAAATCCATCCTACGCTATTTCACAGTTATTTCGAAATGAAGTGTAAATAGAATTTATTGACGGCAAACTAATATAAAGTTAATTATATACAGGCCCTCTCTTTTACAATCCGTCATTGATTACGACGCCGCTAAGAAATATTAATGTCTGTGATGTCGGAATCCTTGCTACCGATACTATTGCCGGCATTTTCAGCAAATGACCTTCGGAAGCAATTGCCAGTCGCATTACTAACAATAGTTGCAGCAGGTTTTCAGGAATAAGGCAGAACAGTTAAATAAATATTACGCAGAATCGGCTAAGCTTTAAAACATCTTCCTTAACATTTAGGCAACAATATACTTACATTAAAGGATTACCTTCGCCAACACAAAACCAGCCTTTCTATGTTTTAATAAATAGATTAAAGCGGTACAACATGGAGAACGAAATACAATCTGACAGGGATATCCGATGTGAATTCCTCAATATTTTCAAATTTATATGGGCTGCCTGTGGAATAGCCCCCTTAGGTGAAACGCCCAGCACTCCTGAGTCAGAAAATGCAAATTCTTAATCGAGCTAAATATTCGAATGTGACTGAAATGAAAATCAAAACCCCATAGTGCCCCTCCACTTTAAAGGGTTAATTTTTAATTGGGATTGATACTACCATGCAATACCATAATCTTCGCCATGGTTACTCGAGCCACCTTGCAAACTATTGTGCTTCCAATCAAAATAAATGGCATTGATTGGCCCACTGGTCCGTTCTGAAAAACTGAGGGTATAACCCATTTTTTTCAATTCATTGCGCACCTCCTCTTTCGTATTGGTATTTAACAGGATCTGACCAGGTTTTGGTGCTCTGTCACTTGTTTTATTACCACCAAGAGAAAGCCAAAGCTGATTTGTATTAAAGTTAGCCGCTTCTGTTGCCTTTTGCACATTCATACCAAACTCAGCGATGTTTAAAAAGAATTGCAGTAGGTTCTGATCCTGGGTATCTCCGCCCTGCACTGCGGCCGATACAAATGGTTTACCATCTTTGATAAACAATGAAGGCGATAGGGTTACCCTTGGCCGTTTGCCCGGCACAACAACATTGAAGGGATTTAAGGTAGAATCGAGCACAAAGCTTTGCATACGTTGACTCATGCCAACTCCCGTATTACCGGCAATACAGGCCGGAAGCCAGCCGCCACTTGGGGTAACTGATACCACCCAACCGGCTTTGTCTGCAGCTTCTATCGATGTTGTTCCCCGCCATAAACGGTCTTCATAAATTTCTTTTGGCGTATTATTACCAAGATCGTGTTTTGGCGCAAAGTTGCGCTTGGTTGTATCGGGATTAAAGCCTCTACTTTTTAACAGGTTTAAATAAGGGTTTTTCTTGCCTTCGTATGGGTAAGGATCGCCAGGACCAGTATTTGCATCATTTTTATCAAGCTGAATAAGTGAGGCCCTTTGTTTTGCGTAATCTTTACTTAACAGACCTTTCATCGGTTCAGCAGGGTTTTGATTAGGATCGCCATAATAAAAATCGCGATCGGCAAAAGAAAGGTTCATGGCCTGATAAACAGTATGAATATATTTTGAGCTATTGTAGCCCATTGCTTTTAGATCGAAATTCTCTAATATATTCAAAGCTTGCAGCAAAACTGGGCCTTGTGTCCACTGTTTTAATTTGTATACTTTAATGCCTTTATAATCGGTACTTAGCGCTTCTTCTTCAACTGGTTTCCATTTAGCAAGGTCATCCATGGTAATCAATCCACCTTGTTCCTTGCTCCCACGCACGAATTCCTTCGCAATGTCTCCTTTATAGAAACGATCGTAAGCGGCCATTAATGCCTCTTGTCGAGAGCTACCTTTCTTCAGCGTAGCTTGCTCTGCTTCAACCATTTTGGTTAGGGTAGCCAATAAATCTTTTTGAATAAAAACCTCACCTGCTTCTGGCGCCTCACGTTTTTCGCCCAAATGTGGCAATAGCACTTTTTTACTATAAGGCCAGGTTTTGATCAATTCTTTGTCGCGCTCCATACTGTTTGCAGCTTGTGCTTCTATGGCATAACCCGCAGCCATATGCATAGCAGGTGCCAGAACCTGCTCCAGGCTCATGCTGCCATATTTACTTAGCATGTAAATCAGTCCGCCGGGTGTGCCTGGCGTGGTTGCAGCCAAAGGGCCGTATTCTGGCGGAAAGCTATAACCTTTAGCTTTAAAAAAGGCTACGGTTGCTCCGGTTGGGGCAACACCCATTGCATTAATCGCTATCACCTTTTTTGTATTCGGATTGTAAATCAGCGCCTGTGTTTCTCCTCCCCAGCTTAAAGTATCCCACATGGTGCAAGTAGCAGCCAACATGGCGCATGCCGCATCAACTGCATTTCCACCCTGCTGAAAGATCATCGATCCAGCTGTTGCTGCCATTGGCTTTCCGGTAATGGCCATCCAGCTGTTGCCGTAAAGCATTGGCTTTTGCGTTTGCTGTGCAAATAAAGGGCGAAGAGAGAATGATAATAACAGAAACAGGGCTAAATTTTTCATAGTTCCAATATAGTTAAAATATGCACCATAGCAGCGCTACACTGGCATAGTGCCCCTTAATCTTGGTAATAAAACAAGCTTGTTACAAATTTAAGCACCGCACGTACAGCTTACCGTAGTGCACATTTTAGCTTTTGGTAAAATCATCCACTTAGAAGCATGTAAGATGCTGTTCTCATTTCTTTTTCTTGGGTTTGGGTTCAGGCAGTTCAGCTACAGTAATGCTAACCAGTTTTTTTAGCCAATCGCGATTTTCCAACTGCTCTTCTATTAGAAATTGATTTTTTGCACCAGGATAAGGCGGAGCTTCCACAACGTCTTTTATGTATGCTCTTCCTGTTGTAGTAGGCTTAATAAACAGTTTGTTGTCGCACACCAGCGCAAACAACTTATCATCAAAATACAAGCCGTATTCACCAAACATTTTTTTATAAGTAACATGTCCGGAATAATTGATCTGATCTATTATAAATTCTACGAATTTCTGTTCTGAGGCCATTGTAAATTAATCTAATTTGAACGTTGTAACATAAGTAAGGCTAAATGAATGATTGCAAAGAAAATTTTTAGCTGCTTTCAACATCAAAATTTCGCCTGTTTGAAGCTCTAAAATAGGAACAATCGTCGACTATATTAAGTATGCCCATGCACTAATTCATAAGGCTATGGCTTATCTTTTGATTCTGGCTTGCAATAATGGACTTAATCGTTAAATTTGCCGCCCAAATGAACAATTAATATAACGTTTACGATTGTTCTAAACGGTAAAAAAGAATAAAATGGAAGAAAATGATTTTGTTTCTATCTGGCTGAAAGAAACCGGAAATCCTGCAATTGAGAAACTAGCGCAGCTAAATCTTGAAGTTGCCAATAAAACTACAAAAGTATTTGCAGAAAAGGGTGCAACAGAAAACGACCTGGCTTTTATATTGGATATCAATCCTGACGAAATTAAAAGGTGGTTAATGGGCAGGCATATTTTTAGCATCAAAACCATTAACGAAATTGTTATTTCAATGGCTGAAATTGCTCAAAGAAAAGCAACAGAATCAGTAGCCTAATCAATTGTACTTTTTGTTGTCATTAAGCGCTCATTTAAGCCAATGCGATCTTCTATAAGCTTAATATAAGACGATACAATACTCAACATGATTTCATGATAGCGATTTGTAGTGCTGTTATCGGTATTCACTGAAACAGTGCTTGCGTTTCTTACCCCAGCTGGGGTATAAACAATGCTAAAAGTAGTTGTTAATAGCCATTCAGGTAGATTTTCTGCACTCAACATTATCTTACAGCTGGCTAAACTAACGCCTGTTTCACCCCTTTCTATGCTCATTTCATAAACTAAGGGCAACTCTACAATGCCAAAATCTGGCAGATCAACCAATACGTTTATTGTTTTTAACATATATTTCTTTCTTCTCACGATGGCTGTTATCTTCCTTAAGTTTAGCTCAGGTATAGATTGCAGTATAGCGAAGTTGTTAAAAAAAGCAGGCCTTTAATTGGATTTAGAAGTATTTATTTGCGTAAACGTTTAAGTAAGAAAGTATTTAAAAAGCACATTAGCGCATAGCAATGCCGGGCTGACAGATGTACAGCCAAAGCCTTAATGCTGTTATTTATCCGCTAATTATTTGTTTATAGTAGTTTCGCTGAAGTTAACCGTTTTAAGCATTTTCACATTCTTTTGTTCTAAGGCTTTTCCTGCATAACCAGGTTTATTTAAGCCCCACACCACATTACTGTTGAGTAAGCTGATGTATCCTGTATTTTCAAAATAAAAGCCAGCAATTGCACTTTTAACAAGCCCTTCCACGTTGCTCGGCCTACGGTCGTACACACCTCCTTCTTCCTTTGTCGTTTTATTAAGATAAACACTAACCTGATCAAAGTAGATCTCTGAAATTTTATCTGGACTTTCGCCGCTGATGTACACACCACTTTCTCCCGTACATCGGATATTGCTGAAATAAATATTCTTAACCGCTCCTACCTTTCCCTTGGTTTGTCCTTTTGGTAAACGCCAACCCGCATCTTTATTGTTGCTGGTAGCTCTTGGATAAGCAGTAATATAAATCGGCTCTGCCTTGCCCCACCATACATCCGAAAAAAGTTTCGATTCGATAAACAGGTTGGAGAAAATTACGTTGTCTACTGTCCCCTCATCACGATTTTGAATACCAATGCCGCGGTTGCTTTTCCTGATATTACAATTATTGATGAGCACATTACTGATCCGGTCCATATTTTCAGAACCTATTTTAATGGCACATGAGCTAGAGGTCATGGTACAGTTGCTAATCACAATATTTTCGCATGCACCATATTCTTCAAATTCCCGTCTGTTTTTTAAGCAGATACAATCATCACCTGATTCGATAAAACAATTGGTAATTCTCACATTTTTACTGTGATCAAGATCAATCCCATCGCTGTTACGGATTTTAATACTGTTTAACAGCGTAATATTTGATATCGATACATCATTACAACCCACTAAATGAACCGTCCAATAAGCTGAATTCTGAAAAGTTACACCATCTATGTTCAGTTTATTACAGCCGATTAAAGTAAGCAAATGCGGCCTGGGGTCTACAACATTAAAAGGTTTTAATATATATGAGTCGCTAAGCTCCTCCCCCATAAACGAAATTCCATTTCCATCAATTACGCCTGTTCCGCTGATGCTTACCTGTTCAAGTTTTTCTCCTCCAATCCAGATGGTACCCTCGCCCTTGTTTTCACGAAAGGCACTTTGGGTATATAATCTTTCATCTGGACTAGCCAAAAGCTTAGCACCACCTTCGACTCTTAAATCGATGAACGATTTTAAGTTAAAAGGACCTGTTAAAAACACATAACCAGCTGGTACAATTACCTGTCCGCCGCCTGCTGCGGCACAGGCATCGATGGTTTTCTGAATAGCAACTGCATCATTGGTTTTGCCATCGCCAACTGCACCGTAGCTTTTAATATTGTACAATTTATTTTGGCCCAGCGCACCGAAAGAAATCAGCGTTGCAAAAAAAAGTAATATTTTGATCTTCATTTTCAATTCATTAGGAATAAATACATAAGGCTATTTTAGGCAAAGGCCCGTTTACCAAAAAACGGTGTAAAGTGCTGCAAGAATACCACATATTATAACCGAGGCAATGGTAAATGCCGGAGTAACCTTAAACATGCTGCGGTCTATTTCAAGACCCTGTGGATTATCTTTACTTTTCGGATCGGTTAGCGTAACCAAAACCATCAAAATAATGATGATCACAAATACCCACGACATCCTGTTTAAGAAAGGGATTGGCTCAATGGCCCCATCGGTTAATGTGGGTAAAAATTTAAACAGGATAGATAATGGTATGGTTAATAATGCAGCGGTAAGTGCCGCACGCGAGGTTGTTTTCTTCCAGAAAAAGCCCAGTAAAAAGATGGCAAAAACACCTGGCGAAATAAAACCGACATATTCTTGAATGAACTGATAAACCTGATCGAAACTACGCAATGCAGGCGCAATAACGATAGCAATTAAGGATGCAATAACCACAGACCACCGCCCAACTGAAACCAAACGGGTTTCTGAAGCTTCGGGTTTGATAAACTTTTTGTAAATATCAAGCGTAAAAATGGTGGCTATACTGTTGCATTTACCGGCAAGAGAGGCTACAATAGCAGCAGTTAGTGCGGCAAAAGCAAGGCCTTTAATTCCTGCAGGCAATAAATTCATAAGCACCGGATAAGCATGATCGGGTTTAACTGTTCCGGCTGCATCGAGCATTTCTGAGTGAAAATAACCACGTTGATAAAGCACATAAGCCGCAATACCAGGAATAACAACAATTACCGGAATGAGTAATTTTAAAAATGCAGCAAATATTAATCCGTTGCGCCCGGTTTTTAAATCGGCTCCCAGTGCCCTTTGAACGATATACTGGTTACAGCCCCAGTAATTTAAATTATTGATCCACAAACCACCTACCAATACCGCAATACCTGGCAGTTCGTTGTAGAATTTATCGCCTTTCGAAAATATCATATGAAAATGATCAGAAGCTTCACTGCGTAATAATGGAAGCGAGGCTAAAACACTTGGTGCATCTAATTTTTCGGATACGAGTTTAAGTGCCATATAACAGGTAATCAACCCACCTGCAACTAAGACAAAAACCTGTATTACATCGGTATAACCAATTACCTTCATCCCTCCCAGCGTAATGATAGCAGAAAAAATGGCCAGAAAAATAATGCATATATTAAAAGGAACCCCTGTAATGGTTTCAATAGCAATAGCACCAAGAAAGAAAATAGACGTTAAGTTTACAAATACATAAACGAGTAACCAAAAAACAGCCATCAGCGTACTTACCGTATTATTATAGCGGTTAGACAGGAACTGTGGCATGGTATAAATTTTGTTCTTGATATAAATGGGCAGAAAAAATATGGCTACAATAATTAGCGTAGCAGCTGCCATCCATTCATAACTTGCAATGGCAAGCCCCATAGCAAAACCCGAACCTGACATGCCAATAAAATGCTCCGCAGAAATATTAGAAGCAATGATAGAGGCACCAATTGCCCACCAGGTGAGCGAGCCTTCTGCCAGAAAATAATCCTTGGTATCGGTACGCTTTTTTTTCTTGCTTCGATAAACCCAATAACCATATGCCGAAACAATAATAAAATACATCAAAAAAACAGCATAATCGAATGCAGACAGGTGGTTCATATAGATTTTTTATATTTGGTTTTTTTTAAAAATCAGAAAAAATCCTAATGTTGGGGGCTAAATTCGATTATTTAATTACGTAAACGTTTTCGCGTAGCAGCCAGCAATATATAGATCTACTCCTGTTAACAGCCTGTTGATTCACGCTTAGTGAGCACCGATTTCAATATAATATTCTGTTCATCATCCAGTTGTTTATTATTGAGAATTTTGAACAGGCATTTTGCCGCTTCGCGTCCGATTTCGAAGGCTGGCTGTGAAATTGTGGTAAGTGAGGGGCTCAATAGTTTTGCTGTACTCAGGTTCGAAAAGCTCAGTATTTTTACATCATTCGGAATTTTTAGGTCCATTTCTCTGCAGGCGCAATAAGCAGGAATAATAAATTCTTCAATGGAAGAAAAAAGTGCATCGGGCTTATACTTCTTAAGCAGTTCCTTTATATGTTGCAGATTAAGTTCTTCGTCATCCTGATATTTAACAATGGGCTGCTCATCAGCAGCTATTCCATGTGTTTTCAATGCATCAAGATAACCTGCAAACCTGGCTTTACCAGCAGGAAGATTTTCCAATCCATATAAATACGCAATTTTGGTACAACCGCATTCAATTAAATGCTCAGTCGCCTGAAAAGCAATTTCGTAATCATCGGTAGTTACTTTAACTGCATCCAGGTTTTCATAAACGCGGTCAAAAAACACCAATGGAATTTTCTTAACCAGGTTGGTATAATATTCACTGTTATATTCACTACTCGATACTGATGTAAGAATGCCATCTACCCTGCCATTTAATAAACTATTGGTGAAGGCTACTTCTGCTTCTATATTCTCGTGCGTTTGATAAATAAGTACATGGTAACCGTATTGCCTTGCAATTTCTTCGATTCCTTTAATGGATAGTGAGAAAAAGTTATTGGCTACACAGGGAATAATCACCGCTACCGTTTTAGTTTTATGGCTCCGTAGGTTGCTGGCGGCTGGATTGGGTGTATAATTTAACTCTTTGGCTAAAGTCCACACCCTGTTTTTAGTTTTTAAACTGATCTCGTAACTGTCATTGAGGGCCTTAGAAACGGTTGCGATGGAAATATTTAATTCCTGAGCCAACCGCTTAATGTTCACTGCTTCCGCCATGTTTTAAAAATTTGTTTCGTTAGTTTTTTTCAGAGGAAAATGCCCTATATAACACTAATTAGCGATACAATAGGTCAAAAGCTTCTTTTTCACCAGCATCTTCATCAAAAACAATCCAGCTTACTCCAATTTTTAGAGCGGGTTTACCGAATTTATGTTCATAGTATTTGTTGGTTACAGCAATAAGATACTTCTTTCGACTAAGAAAAAGTATCTGCTACAAACGAAAATATGAAATAATCGTAATAACAACGTTTATTTCTTTTCTTTTATACATTTCACTAATGGGCATTCAGGCAGAAAAGCACGACCGTTAGTGCAACACAAACTGTAACCTATTAAATATAAACAAATTAAAGTTGATTACATCGTATAGAATTAAAATTTACTTAATCGTTTACGTAAATAAAATCGGTGAAATATAAAAGTTTAAGCTTCTAAAAACTCAACTTTAACTTATAAAACCAAAGAAAATCTTTAACCAATCCATTTCTAGCCTTATGAGAAACCAAAGCGAAGCTTCAAAGGATAATCAAAATCCATTGCAAAATCTTGATCAATGGGAAGAGGATATTTTAATCCGCTATCCCGACCCTAAAAACATCAATGCTGAAAAAAAAGAAGAGCAGTTCAGAAATTACGATGAAACGGAAAAAGACAGCGTAAAAGAATTTTACAGGCTTAACCATACTTATCAAACATATGATTTTGTAAAACAGAAAAAAGCAGATTATTTAAAGTTCGACAAACAGGAAATGCCAATCTGGAGTGCATTTGATTTTTTGAACAAGCTAGTAGATGATTCTGATCCTGATACCGATCTCGACCAGATGCAGCACCTGTTGCAAACATCAGAAGCGATTAGAAACGATGGCCACCCCGATTGGATGGTATTGGTGGGATTGATTCATGATATGGGTAAAGTGCTTTGTTTATTTGGGGAACCGCAATGGGCCGTAGTGGGCGATACTTTTCCGGTAGGTTGCGCCTATTCAGATAAAATTGTTTATCCAGAATTTTTCAGTCAGAACCCCGATTTTAAAAACGAAACCTATCAGACCAAATTGGGTGTGTATACCCAAAATTGTGGTCTAGACAATGTAGACATGTCTTGGGGCCATGACGAATATGTATACCACATGATGAAGCCCTACATTCCGGAGCCAGGTTTATACATGCTCCGTTACCATTCCTTTTACTCGCAGCACAGGGAAAATGCATACGATCACCTGATGAACGATAAAGATCATGAAATGTTTAAATGGGTTAACCTGTTTAATCCTTACGATTTATACTCTAAAAACCCCAATCAGAAAAGCTGGGCAGAACTAGAGCCTTATTACAAAGCACTTGTGGCTAAGTATTTACCAGCCACTATTAAATTTTAACATTCTATCTCAAAAACAGTATAACCAAATAAAACAAACCAATTTATGAACCTAAATCTACAAAAATCATGAGATTTAAATGTACAAGCTTAAAGTATGGCAGTATCTTTTTGCTGCTTTTACTCATCAGCCAGTCGTTCAATGCTGTCTTTGCGCAGGATGAACGAAAAATTACCGGGAATTTAACAGATACCGAAAACATGCCAATTATTGGCGCTTCGGTTTCGGTAAAGGGCACCAACAAAGTAACAGTTACCGGAGATAAAGGTGCTTTTAGCATCTCTGCCAAAAACGGCGACAAACTCGTATTTACTTTTATGGGCTACGAAGCCAAAGAAATCATTATTGGCGCCGCATCGAGCTATAAGGTAACCATAAAAGAAGCGAATACCTCACTTACAGATGTAGTTGTGGTAGGGTATGGAAAAGGCTCTCGCAAGGGCTTATCAAGTGCCATTACTTCAGTAAAACCAGAAGAACTAAATAAAGGAGCTATTGCAGATGTTGGGCAGTTGCTACAGGGTAAAGTTCCGGGGCTGAATATTAGCGCCAGTGGCGACCCAAACAAACCTGCGGCAGTAATCTTACGCGGGGCATCTACCATTAATAGTCCGGGAGCACCTTTTTATGTGATTGATGGTATCCCTGGAGCCGATATTGCGGCGATAGCACCAGCCGATATCGCATCAATTGATGTATTAAAAGATGCTGCAGCAACTGCTATTTATGGTAACCGTGCAGCTAGTGGTGTAATTATAGTAACCACTAAACGTGGTAAATCGGGCATGCCGCAGTTAAGCTATAGTGGCTATATAGCTGCAGAAAAAGTAAGCAACCAGCTTGATTTAATGGATGCTGATCAATTAAGGGCTTACCTTACAGCTAACAAGGTTGCATTTTCGCCAAATGATGATAAAGGCGAAAATGTAAATTGGATGAAAGCCATTGAGCGTTCTACTGCCTATTCGCAGAACCATAATCTTTCATTTAGTGGTGGTACCGATCACAGCAACTATAGCGCCAGCTTAAACTACTTTAACAAGGAGGGTATTTTAAGTAAAAGTTCATTAAATCGCATTATTGGTCGATTAAACATAGATCAGTACGCATTCAATGATAAAGTAAAATTCAGCTTAAACCTATCCAATTCGAGTAGCAAGTCTATTAATGAGCCACTACAGAATATTGTATTGTTACAGGCTGCAAAACGCTTACCTGTTTCGCCAATTTATAATGCAGATGGTAGTTATTTCGAAAACCTGAACAATACAGGTTATTTTAATCCGGTAGCCATAGCCGATAATGCACAGGACGAAACAAAATACAACGTTTTAGTTGGGGGTTTTAATACGGAAGTAAAATTGCCGTTTGGCTTTACCTATAACATTAATTTATCTTACCAGAAAACTACCGCTGCTCATGGTGAATTTTACAGCAGTTATTTTGGAAAATACCCAACATCGAACTTTTACAATAACCCTGACCCAGGCATTGGAATTGCACATACTCTGATTGGAGGTGTGTTTGGCACTAATGGCTCGGCTTTAAGAAGCAATTTTGAAAACAGCAATAAAATTTTAGAAACATTTTTAACCTGGGATAAGAAAATTGGCGATCATACTTTAAATGCTGTACTGGGTTACAGTTACCAGGATAATATTATTGGTGATGGTTTTCAAACTTCAAGCACAAATTTCCCAACAGATTACGTTGGTTTTCAAAATCTTACCTTAGGCAACCCATATGCCATTTCTTCTTACCGCATTAATTTAGGAAACGATCTTACCTATCAAAGAATTCTGATGATCTCTGACTTTTTCAGGTTAAATTATAATTATAAGAGTAAATACTTTTTACAGGGATCAATCAGACGTGATGGAAGCTCCGCATTCGGAAAAAATAACCAGTGGGGTTATTTCCCATCTATTGGTTTAGCCTGGAGGGTGAGCGAAGAGGATTTTATGAAGGGACAATCGTTTGTAAGCGATTTAAAAATCCGCGCGAGTTACGGTGTTACAGGAAACTCAGCAGGTATAGGCGCCTATAATGGACAGTTAATTTATGGCATAAGTGGTACTTATTACAATAATGGCGTTCAGGCAGCAGGCTATGCGCCAACACAAGGTGCAAATCCCGATTTAAAATGGGAAAGAACATCAACCAAAAATCTTGGGGTTGATTTCGGGATTTTAAACAACAAAATTACAGGTAGTGTAGATGTATATGATAAAAACACGAATGGTATGCTTTTCCAATATAGTGTACCACAAGCGCTTGTTCCGGGTGGTAGACTATGGGCAAACGGTGGTAGCATCAACAATAAAGGTATCGAAGTTAGTTTAAATGTATCGCCAGTTGTTACCAAAAGTTTTTCGTGGTTGAGCACCATTAACATGGCATATAATAAAAACAAAATTACGAGCTTACAAGGCCCTATTTCTAATACAGATTCTCTTCGTTACTCAGATCCAGAAGGGCCAGGACAAACCAATGCTACCTTACAAATTCTGAAAGTTGGTTACCCGCTTGGCCAGTTCTTCACGCTAAAATATGCAGGTAAAGATGCGAGTGGTAATTCGCTATTTTATAAACACGATGGTTCTACCACAACAACTCCAGGCATTGGAACCGATTATTTCTACCTGGGCAACGCACAACCAAAAGTAATAATGGGTTGGAGCAATACCTTCAAATATAAACAATTGGAACTGAACATCTTTTTAAGGGGAACCTTTGGCAACAAAATATTTAACGCCACCAAAGCAGATTTGTCTTACACCGCGGGCGCAGCAGTTAACAACATACTAAATAGCGCTGCCGACGATAAAGTAACAGACACAAGAAACTCATTCTACTCAGACCGGTATATTGAAAGTGGCTCTTACGTACGTTTGGATAACGCAACTTTAGGCTATAATTTCAAAAGCCTAATTAAGTATGTGAGTAATGTTAGGGTTTATTTATCAACCAATAATTTATTTACCATTACCGGATATAAAGGGATTGATCCTGAGATTAATCAAGGAGGCGCTTCCCCGGGTATAGATTATAATAACTTCTATCCTAAAACCCGTACTTTTTTACTAGGTCTTAACGCATCATTTTAAAACACAAATTTTAAAGAAATGAAAAAGATATTATTTGGAATATTATTTGCGCTGACCGGAGCATTAATATTCGCCTCTTGTCAAAAACTTGAGGTACCCGTTACATCAGAACTTACTCCAGAAACCTATCCTCAAACAGCCGCACAGTTGACATCGGCATCGGGAGCAGTATACATCAACTTAAGGAGCGATTATGCCACTACTTACTTTTTTTTACAAAGTTCTTCAACAGATGAATCAGTGCTGCCAATTTTTGCTTCCGACTGGATTGATGGAAATAAGTACCTTGAACTGCATCGCCATACCTGGACAAAAGACAATGCATGGGTTGCGGCAGGCTGGGCATATTTAACCAATATTATCGGCACCGCCAATCAGACAATTTCCATTATAAGCCAATCAGCACCCGCTGGTGCTGCAAAAAACACCAACATTGCAGAATTAAAAACCATGCGGGCCCTGTCATATTTTATGATGATGGATTTATATGGAAATGTTCCGTTAGATACGTTGTATGGCAGCACAGCCTTAAAAACAAATTCGAAACGTGTAGAGGTATTCAACTATGTAGAAAGCGAGCTTAAGGCTGCTATACCCTATTTAAAATCGACGAGCGGCATGGCAACCTATGGTTTGCCAACAAAATACCTGGCTTATTCGATATTAGCGAAAATGTACTTAAATGCAGCCGTTTATACAGGAACTGCCCGTTACGACGACTGTATCGCTGCCTGCGACCAGATGATTAGTTCAGGTTTATATAGTATAGAACCCATGTCCAGCTATCTACAAATGTTTTATCCTACCAATGGGCCTTCACAAAAGGAATTTATTTTTGCAATCCCCTTTGATGCGTCTACCTCTTCTGGTAATATGTTTATGGCGCGTTACGATCTCAACCGTAACCTTGGGATACGTTATCAATACTCTGGCTCTACACCGGGCACATTTACCAACCCGGTTATGAACCAAAGCAGTGGCGGAGGCTTATCAAACAATAAACCGAGCGGTCCGAGAATGACCACTTCCGAGTTTTATGCAAATTTTACAGATGCAAACGATATCCGAAACAAACAATGGCTTACCGGCCCGCAGTACTGGCCCGATGGTAGCCCGATAATGGTGAGCACCACTAACTTAGGTTACGATCAGTTTTATACTGGTGGTACTACGGCTGGAGCGTTACCTTATACCTATGCCCTAAATTTAACTCCGTTGAGCAGTTCGCGTTTAGGTGCAAATGCTTACGATTTAGGCAAGGATGAAATTGCTTGGAATACTGGCTACCGTAACATCAAATTTATAGCCGATTACACCAATCCAACTAACCGTAACCAAAATAACGATATGCCGTTATTCCGCTATTCAGACATTATCCTTATGAAAGCGGAGGCTATATTCAGAGGTGGAACGCCAACATTAGGTGCTACAGCATTGGGTTTGGTAAACAGTCTACGAAGCAACCGTACCACGTCTGCAGCTTTAGGCGCATTGACATTGGATGTACTTTACAATGAGCGTTCTAAAGAATTTGCATGGGAATGCTGGCACCGTAATGATATGATCAGGTTCGGCAAATTTGAGAACACTTATGGTTTATCTAAAACCAATACCGATACTTATCGCCGTATATTCCCAATTCCAAGTACAGCAATAGCGACAAACAATACACTGGTTCAAAACCCTGGTTACAATTAACCATAGGTAAAAAAACTAAAAATTTCTCTGGTGTAAAAGCCAGAGAAATTTCTTTTTTCCCATCCTGTTTAAGGCCGATGGCCCATCAAAATTGCTCAAGCACTTTAAATTTATCTCCATGAGGAAACACTTACTTTTATTGATTTTCCTATTTACCTATTGTTCATTGCAAGCTCAGGTTTTACTAAAAACACAATCTGAAGCCACCCCACCAACCAAAACTTTAACTAAAGATGCCCTATCGCTTAATTTTATTGCCATGGGCGATTGGGGGAGGAACGGTGCCGACCATCAGAAACAGGTTGCGCAGCAAATGGGCATTACAGCAGCGGATGTTAAGGCACAGTTTATCATTTCTACGGGCGATAACTTCTACCCTAGCGGTGTAATCAGTGAGCACGATCCACTTTTTAAATATTCATTTGAAGATATTTATACTGCATTTTCTTTGCAATGGGATTGGTATCCGGTACTGGGTAACCACGATTATAAATCCAATCCAGATGCCCAGGTAGTCTATTCAAAAATCAGCAGAAGATGGAAAATGCCTGCCCGTTATCACGCAAAGAAATTCCCCATCAACGGAGATCTGAATAATCAGGTATTGATTGCTTTTATCGATACCAACCCTTTAATTCCAGAATTTTACAAAAATTCAGAATACGGCCCAAACGTAAAAGGCCAGGATACTACCCAACAGAAACGATGGCTGGCCAAAATATTAAGTGATGGAGATCCAAGCATCAGATGGAAAATTGTTGTAGGTCATCATCCCATGTATACTGGAGGAAGCCGCACAGATGGATATGATACCAAAGCAATCCGCCGTTCTCTTAAACCAATTCTTGATCGTTATGGCGTAGATGTATACCTCACCGGGCATGAGCACAGCTTGCAGTATATTAAACCTGAAGGCAAAACGCATCACTTTATTTCAGGAGCAGCATCAGAAAAAACACCTGTAAAACTCATTGATAATGCCCAGATGGTGGCTTCTGTGTATGGTTTCATGCTTTTTTCGGTCAGTAAAGATTTAATCCGTGTACAAACCATTAACGATGAAGGAGAAATTATTTATAATACCATTATCAAAAAATAAATGCTGCTTTTCTCCTAACAGCGCTTATTTTTAGAAAACAAAAATCGCCCATCATTAGCTTAAAAATATTATGGCCATTACCGAATCTGCACCACAGGATTTGCTTTTACCGAAAAAGAAAAGACTACTTTCTTTAGATGCCTTACGCGGTTTTGATATGTTCTGGATTATTAGTGGAGAAGGTATTTTCCACGGACTAGCAAACGGTGTAATGAAAGCACACCATTTGATTAGAAACCCCAATGATTGGACCATCGCCAGCAATGGCCATTTATCATTTTTCGAAAGTTTTTTGGTTGGCCTCAGCAACCAGCTTCATCACTCCCTTTGGAATGGTTTTACTTTTTACGACCTGATTTTTCCGCTTTTCATTTTTATCTCTGGTGTTTCGATGCCATTTTCCTACGAAAAACATTTAAATGCCGGAAATGATAAAAAAAAATCGGCAAAAGGTATTTATTATGCACTGATCAGGAGAACACTGATTTTAATCTTTCTTGGAATGGTGGTAAACGGCCTGCTCAAATGGGAAGGCTACGAAAGTACACGTTTCGCGAGCGTACTTGGCCGGATTGCCCTTTCCACTTTTTTTGCCGCCTTAATTTACCTCAATTTTTCGTTACGTAAACAGCTTATCTGGCTGCTGGGTATTTTATTGGGCTACTACATCATTATGATAGCCATACCTGTTCCTGGTTTTGGAAATGGCGTTTTAACACCCGAAGGTAATCTGACAGCATATGTAGACCGCTTATTGTTGCCCGGCAAACTCCATCGTACAGTTTACGATCCAGAAGGTTTATTGAGCACTATCCCTGCTATTGCAACAGCCCTTTTAGGGGTATTTACGGGAACATTCCTAAACGCTAAAAGCAATCGTTTCAGTCTGGTTTTAAAAGCTTTATACCTCTTTATAGCAGGCATAGTACTGGTTTCGCTTGGATTACTATGGAACCAGTTTTTTCCTGTCAATAAAAACATGTGGACAAGTTCTTTTGTATTGGTTGCCGGTGGATTCAGTCTGGTGCTGTTCTCCTTCTTCTATTACATTATTGATGTTAAAACTCATCAAAAATGGAGCTTGCCCTTCATCTGGATCGGTACAAATTCTATTTTAATTTATGTTTGTGCCCATGGGCTTTTCAATTTCGAATCTACCTCACAATTCCTCTTTGGTGGAGTTATCGCTAAAATTCCTTTAGCCTGGCAGCAGGCAGGTTTATGGCTAGGTGTTCTACTGATACAGCTTGGAATCTTGAAATTTCTTTATGATAGAAAATGGTTCTTGAAAATTTAAGGCAGGCTAGTAGGCTCCATACGCTAAGTAATTACTAGAAAGATCCTGAAACGAGTTCAGGATGACGAAACGAGCGATATTAAAAACACCAAATTACTCTTGAAGACCAAAGAAGCCATTAAAAGAACTTCCTTTAATATCAAATCCTGCCCCACTATACATATGTTATTAACTGATTTAAAAAATAGCGCGTCAAAATTAAAAAAAGTAATACAGTTTCTGTTCCTTTCGGCTATAGCGGTTACTTATACAAACGTTGTTTATGCACAAAAACAGCCTTTAATTCCATACGTTCAGCCATTTTCGGGTACTTCTGCCAGCACCACACTGGCCAGCCAGCATATTGAAGATAAAACCGAACGCCTGGCCAATACCATTCCGGCTGTAGCGCCGCCTTTTAGTATGACACAATGGACGCCACAAACGCAATTGACTGAAAAAAAATGTTTGGCACCTTATTATTACAACAACAAAAAGTTTTATGGATTTAGGGCAAGCCATTGGATCAGTGGTTCTTGCACCCAAGATTATGGAAGCTTTACCATTATGCCCATTTCAGGTCAACTTAAAACCAATGCAGCTCAATATGCAGAAAATTATGTCCACGAAAACGAAGTTTCTACTCCCTCCTATTACAAATTAAAATTACCCCAACATCAACTGTTAACAGAAATTACAGCCAGCCTTAGAAGCGGTGTAATGCGGATAACCGCGCTAAAAACGGATAGCGTTTATGTTTTAGTTACACCCAATAGCGATCAGAACAAAGGTTTTATTCAAGTTGATGCAGAAAAAGGTGAAATTTCCGGATATAATCCTGTTCACCGGATTTATCAAGGATGGGGAGAACCTGCAGGCTTTAGTGGTTATTTTTTCATCCGGTTTAAAAAATCCTTTACTTCAGCAGGGGTTTATAGCGAAGGTCATATTTTTAATCAGCAAAACATCAGCAATAAAAAGGATCTTGGTGCCTATGCAGGCTTTAAACTGCAAAAAGGAGAACAGTTAGTGATTTATTCTGGCACCTCTTTTACAGGTATCGCAGCTGCCAAGGCCAACCTGGAAAGTGAGATTAAAAATGATAATTTTGATACTGTTCTAGCACGTACCAATCAGGCTTGGGAAAAATCCCTATCACAGGTACGTATTTCAGACACAAATGAAAAAGGGAAAAAAATCTTTTATACGGCCCTCTATCATGCTATGCAACATCCCAGGTTGTACAATGACATAGATGGGAAATATCCGCAATTTGATGGAAAATATCAGAACAAAATGATAAATAAAGGCAATTATTACGATGATTTTTCGATGTGGGATATTTACCGTGCGCAATTACCTTTAGTTGAGCTATTAAATCCCAACTTAGCTAACAGCCTTGTTAATTCGATGGTATTAAAAGGTCAGCAGGGTGGCTGGATGCCTATTTTCCCTTGCTGGAACAGTTATACTGCCGCTATGATCGGCGATCATGCCACTGCTTTCATTGCTTCCGCATATAATAAAGGAATCCGCAATTATGATATTAATGAAGCTTACCGATTGATGAGGCAAAATGCCTTTCAAATGCCCGATTCTGTTGATTATCTGAATGGAAAAGGCCGACGTGGAATTAACAGTTATTTAAAGTATGGCTATATTCCGTTAGAAGACAGTATCCCAAACGCTTTTCATAAAAAAGAACAGGTAAGTAGAACCTTAGAGTATGCATACGATGATTATGCACTCGCAAGTATCGCGAAAGATTTGAGCAAAGATACCGATTACCAGGAGCTTTCAAAACGATCGCTTAATTACCAACATGTTTTTGATCCCAATGTTGGAATGGTTAGCGGCCGTTTTGCCAATGGCAACTGGTACAAGCCTTTTTATCCAGATCACCGCGAACCTTATATTACAGAAGGAACCCCAAGACAGTATACTTTTTATGTACCGCATGATATGCCCGGACTAATCAAGTTGATGGGTGGGCGTAAAAAACTCGAAAATGAACTGGATTCGCTCTTTAATAAAAAAGAATATTGGCATGGTAATGAGCCTGGTCACCAGATTCCATTTTTATACAACTACACCTCTTCTCCATGGAAAACCCAGATGCAGGTATCACGCATTTTGGCAGAAGAGTATGGGGAAGGCGCTGGTGGTTTAAGTGGCAACGACGATGCGGGGCAAATGTCGGCATGGTATGTATTTGCAGCACTCGGTTTTTATCCGGTAGATCCTGTTTCAGGAAACTATCAACTCACCAGCCCTTTGTTTAAACAGGCTACCATATCTTTCATAAACGGCAAAAAATTAGTTATAACAGCCATTAAAAAGAACAAAAATTCTATTTACATTTCAAAAATCAGTTTAAATGGAAAGCCTTTTACCCAAAACCAAATTAAACACCAATTGCTGGTGCAAGGCGGAAAATTAATTTTTCATCTGCAAGATCAACCAACCAAGCTTTAAATCCTGAAAACTGAACATAAATAAACTTATATTAATAACCGTACTCAGCATGCGTTGGATAAGAGAAAACATTTCAACCCAGGTTAATCTTTAAACAAAATCAAGATCATTAGTATTGTGCTTAACACAAGGATAAAAAGCACCATTCTTTTGGGAAAGACACTTTCACGTACCTCATTCTCGCTTTTATCTGATGTTTTTAAAGTTTTCTTTTCAACCTTCATGGCTAAATGGGTATAGATGGGATTTGACTGTAGTTGAGCCAAAAAGATTAAACGCAAAAAAAATATCTTTATTCACTGATCATATCGATCAAATATCAATATTAAAAATGCCTGCTCACCATCATTCTCCTGCTCAATGTGCCACATCTAAAAGTTCAGCAACAGGTTTCTCCTGTAAAAAATGATTCTGGGCAAATGGGAAACCCCAATCTTAAGAAAAAGCATATCAGGTATTTTTTGCTAAAACATATTTACACCAAACAGTTAACAAACAAACAATAACCTGCTAACCTTAAGGAAACATTGATTGACTAATTTACAAATGCATTTGCTTACCCTAAGCAGATGGCAAGTAAACCAAGAGTTTCAATAAAATAGCAAGCTATGAAACAGCCGGCCAGGACAATCCCAGGAAAACTGATAGATTTTGATTATAACAGATACAGGCTACCAACATTTGTAATGCAGTTTAAACCCTCCGTTTATCAAGACGGTGATTGCTATTACGCTGTATTATCTTTTGCAGAGGAACACGATGTTTCAGGCCTTGGAACATCTCCTGAAGATGCACTGATAGACTGGAATGATAAAGTCTGTGAAATGCTTGCCTTATCGGGCGCTTTACGCACATCACTAAGTGCCCAAAACAAGCCATTTTAATATTTGCCAAAATTTATACTGATGAACCGCGATATAGCTACCGACCTGGTATTTTAATAGGACTTTATGATCAGCTGAATTTTCCTGCTAACTGAGATCAAAACACCATCCAATTAATCTGCACCAACGAAATTTGAAAAGTTTAGTCTTTTAATTACTTTTATCCTATCTGAAAAGCTAAACTAAAGAATCATGGCCGGTGCGCAGGAAAATAGCAAATGGGACTCCTATAACGGAGCTTCCCCTCTTATTGCCCTATACAATAGCTTTCACCCCCTAACAGCTGAAATGGAGGCACTTATTGATAGCCTCACCTTTCCGGTGAGTTTCCGCAAGAACAGATATATTATCTCCCCGATAGACCGTAATAGATATCTGTACCTGATTTTAAAAGGGGTAGTAAGGGGATTCTACAAGGACTCGGGAACGGAGATCACCTCCTGGATCTGTCAGGAAAATGAAATTGTAGGAACCATCCGCAATTTATGGACTGCAGAGGAATCAGACGAATACCTTCAGGCGATAGAGGATGTAGAGCTGATTGCCATACCTCATGAGCTCACGACTATGCTTTATAAAAATTTTGCAGAGGCAAACATTATTGGTAGAAAGATCATGGAGCTTCATTATAGAGGAGCGAATGACAGGGGCTTTATCTGCCAGATTCCCTCTGCCACGGGCCGCTATAAACACCTGCTCCAAGCCTTCCCCTGGATGATTAACCGTGTGCCGCTCCGGTATGTTGCTTCGTTCCTTGGACTAAGGCTGGAAACGTTAAGCAGGATCCGATCAGGAGAAAACAAAAGAATATAAAACCAGCGTGCGTTATTTTTAATTTTATTGTTTAAATCTTGCTGAAGGTATGAAAATTTTGAAACCTGCTGATGCATTTGACAAATCGGCAAAAATATACCAGGGAAAATTTATGGATGTTCGATCATATAAAGGCGGATGGAAGCCGGATTTGCAGAACTGCACGCCTGGTACAACTTCTACGACAAGGATCAGGCCTAAATCGCAGAACTGTTAGACACAAAATTGACAAGGGCACCCAAAAACGCGGTCAGATTCACCTGCGCAATCACTTGCACACGGAATCATTAGTCAGTTTTAAACGAAAGGCCCAATCATCATAAATGTAAAAACAGACAGCTGAATTTACCAAAATCCGCCATCGGATCAGATACCTTTATAGAGTCATAACATAATTATGTATCAGTAACATTATTTACCGTATGTATAACAGGAAATTTAAACCGCAATATTCAAATTTAGATAAAGAAGCATCAGCAGAATTTATTGACGAAGAGGCAGGAATCACGTTTTTTGGAGATTGTGAGTTTTCGAGATTCGTTGATGAACAACATGCTAAAAACAATCATCAACTGCTGGATTATGTACAAGCGCTCGATAAACTCGGATGTATAAGTATATGGCCTGCTACAGGATATGCATCTATTGTTCGTCAAATTAAAGCTGTAAGAAGTTTGTCCTATTACAATGAAATCCTTAATGCCATAAAGAAATCCTGGGCTGAAATTCCAGATTTTATATTTGTAAAACTAGAAGAATTTACTACCGAAAAGCAAGAATATATACGTAGCATTATCAAAGATATTCATTATAATAATGACCTGCTATTCGAAATATCGCCAAGACTGTTCGAACATATTATTGCTGAAATGCTTCTTGCTGAAAATTTTGAAATCAGGCTAACTCAGCAAACTCGGGACAATGGTTATGATATTGAAGCCACTAAAAATATTTCTGGATTCGATATCAAGATAGTTATTGAATGTAAACGCAACTTGAAAAAAAATCCTGTAGGAATAAATGTTGTTAGAAGTTTTAATGATGTGCTACTACGAGAGCGGGCAAACAAAGGCATTTTAGTCACTACTTCTCATTTTTCAGCAGATGCGTGGAAAAGAAAACATGAAATGAGCCATCTAATAGATTTAATAGATAGTCACGGACTACTCAATTGGATCGATCGGTATTGTCATCAAATGAATTTTATTATCGGTGATTAAGATTGGCAATAAGGTATTATGAAGTCGAATTATACGGAATTGATTGCTTCAGGACTGTTGCCATATCAATTCATTCGCATTATCTGTATATCCTTAATTTCTTTATTAACAGATCTACAAATGCTTCTGAAGAATCTTTCAATGCAAAGATCAAAGCTTTTAGGGCAACATCAAGAGGCGTCAGGGATATTAAATTCTTCTTATTTAGATTATCGAAAATATATGCCTAGATATTCCCCCAACTTTTCCGCTTGATCCCAAGTTTTGGTATTGATCCCGCTTGATTCCTAAAATATCACCGTTAAAACAAAAAAGCCTTTAAATCTAACGATCTAAAGGCTCTCTGTTTTGTGTCGGGATGGCAGGATTCGAACCTACGACCTCCTGCTCCCAAAGCAGGCGCGATACCGGGCTACGCTACATCCCGAACTTGGTATCGATCTTTTAATCCTGTTTTAAAAGTGGATCAACTTTTTGTCGGGATGGCAGGATTCGAACCTACGACCTCCTGCTCCCAAAGCAGGCGCGATACCGGGCTACGCTACATCCCGAACTTGGTATCTTCTTTTTAATTTCCCTTTTTCGAAGGGATTGCAAAGAAACGGTTTTAAATTGATAATTCCATTTTTATTTGCAAATTTTTATTTTCTGCGGAGAGGGCGGGATTCGAACCCGCGGTACCGTTACCAGTACGACAGTTTAGCAAACTGTTCCTTTCGGCCACTCAGGCACCTCTCCTTTCGACCTCTATTTTCCGCCCTACCGGCGTTGTTTTGAGGTCTGCAAATATAGTAAAACAAGTTATCCAACAAAAAAAAATTACAAAATTTGTTGATAATCTATACGCACATGATAGATGCTCATAAGCATCGTCTTGAATATCAATTTGATAGTCTCAATATCTTTTAATGTTAAATCGCAGTCATCTAACTGATTTTGCTCCAATTTGTAGTTAATTATCCGTTCAACGATGTCATTTATGTTCTGCGCATCGGGATTTTTCAGGCTTCTTGAGGCAGCTTCAACCGAATCGGCGAGCATTAACACACCAGTTTCTTTACTAAAAGGTATTGGTCCGGGGTAGCGGAAAATGTTTTCGTCGACAAATTTTTCAGGCGTATTTTTCAAAAAAGACTGATAAAAATAATCCACCCGGGTATTGCCATGATGTGTTCTGATAAAATCGATAATCGCTTCAGGGATCTGGTTCTTCCTTAAAATTTCAATTCCTTTATGCACATGCTGAATAATAATCTGCGCACTTTGTTCATATGGCAGTTTATCGTGCGGACTAACAGCGGTATTCTGGTTCTCGATAAAATATTGCGGATTGTCTACCTTACCAATATCATGATATAAGGCACCTGCCCTTACCAGGACAGAATTACCCCCTATTTTAAATATTGCGGCCTCTGCAAGATTTGCCACCTGTAAAGAGTGCTGAAACGTTCCAGGCGCTTTAAAGGCAAGCTCCCTTAACAATTTATTATTGGTATTGGTGAGCTCAATTAAAGCCACATCTGATGTGATACCAAAAATACGTTCGAACAGATAAATTAAGGGGTAAGCTAAAAGAGATAAGAGTACACTAAAAACAAAAGGAATAAAATTCATCCATTCTATTTCACGGAAAGATCCTTCGCGAAGCAGGGCAATGCCTATAAAAGAAACCAAATAAGCCAGAAGAATAAATAAGGCCGAAACCAGGAATCTTTCGCGCTTAACAAAGTTTTTTATACTGAATATGGCAACCATGCCCGCAGTAACCTGATAAAACACAAACTCGAAACTATTGGCCACAAAAAAACCAGCAATTAAAATCACCAGCATATGGAGGTAAAGTGCCAAACGGGTATCAAACAGGATCCTAATAATAATGGGCACTACACAGAACGGAATATAGTACAAACTTGGGATTTCCATTTTAATGGCCCAGGTTAATGCCAGTAACATCCCCGTGGTAACAATCAGGATTAAGGAAAGCTGACGGTTATCGGCAAAAATATCCTTCCTGAAAAGAAAAAGGAACGACATTAAAATGGCGAGTATAAAGCCAACCAATATTACCTGCCCCAAATAAACCAATGCCCTGCTACCAATTGTTTTGCTTTGCGCATCGTAGGTTGCTTTATAAGATTCCAGTTTCTGATAAATTTCTTCATCAATAACATCATTCTTCGCTACAATAAGCTCTCCTTTCTGTACCATACCCTTGGTAGTAGAGATATTGTTAACCGTGTTATCCTGTATGGTTTGGGTTAGCCGCTCATCAAATACAATGTTCGGGGTAATGTGATCGATGGCAAGGTTTGCAACCAGATCGCCCATTACCTGATTGGGGGCTTTAAAATTATCTTTAAAAAACTTCAGGGCCGATTCTGCAGTAAAAACATCCTGAGTATTCTTTTCCTGAGCAACATTGTTTTCAAGTAAAGAAAAGTCATAGTTCTTCCCTCCTGCCTGATGTTTCACATTTAAACCAATAATCCCTTTCTCGTAAATGTTCTGCAGCAATTTATAGGAAGCACTTTTATAAACGTCCTTATCTTTTTCGTTAAGTTGCTTGGATTTCCATTTCACATCAAACTCGTTGGCAAACTCTTCCAGCGCATTTGCCGTAATGCCCCTATCGAATTGGTAAACAGGTAAAATATCTTTTAGTGCATTCTTTTTATCGGCGTTAACCTGCGGATTGGTTTTTAAAATAGCAAAACTGAAGGGCGAAATCAGGTCCTTGTTTTTCCATACTGCATTTTTTTCAAACTCATATCTAAACCGGGGCTGTTTGGGCAGGAATAACGTAATAATGAAAACGGTAAATATCATCATCACATATTTTAGGTTTGATGAATACTTCCGGTAAAGGATTTTGTGTGAATTTCTCTTTATTTTGGCCAAAACGATGTAATTATTGTATTGTCAAAAATAGCATTTTTATCTAATATACATTTTACAGGTTTTGTTTGCAATTACCAGATTTTATATTTTACTTTATGATATCAAATTAATATCAATTATGTATCAGGAAAAAATTATTAACCCGCCATCAGGCTATCTAACATTCGCACTATGCATTGCATTGCTGGGCGCTTCTATTTTCTGTTTTGTTTCCGAAATTTTTCTCTGGGGAGGGATTTTACTGGCCATAGATATATTTTTAATATTCCCGGGCTTTTTAATCATCAATCCCAATCAATCAATGGTGCTCACCCTTTTCGGAAAATATATTGGTACAGTAAAAGCCGATGGATTTTTCTGGGTAAATCCCCTAACCGCTAAAAGGCGTTTATCGTTAAAAGCAAACAATTTAAACGGACAGCAGTTGAAGGTTAACGACAAACTGGGCAACCCGATCGAAATTGCTGCTGTGGTAGTTTGGAAGGTAAACGAAACTGCCAAAGCCGTTTTCTCTGTTGAAAATTACATGCAATACGTAAACATACAAAGCGAAGCTGCTGTAAGGCATTTGGCCAACATTTTCCCTTATGACCATGCTGAAGGCGAAGAAACCAGCATCACTTTAAAAGATGGTGCTGATAAAGTAAGCGAACTTTTAGAAAACGAACTGAACGAACGTTTATCGAGAGCAGGTATTGAAGTTTTAGAAGCCAGAATTTCACATTTGGCTTATGCACCAGAAATTGCCAGTGCCATGTTACAGCGTCAGCAGGCCACTGCGGTTATTGCAGCCCGTAAATTAATTGTAGAAGGTGCTGTAGGTATGGTAGAGATGGCTTTAGAGAAATTATCGCAAAAAGGAATTGTTGAACTGGATGAAGAACGTAAAGCAGCTATGGTAAGCAATTTACTGGTTGTACTTTGCGGCGATCGCCATGTACAGCCCGTGGTAAACACCGGAACCTTATATAATTAGACAAAATGGAATTTGAGGAAAAACATGGTTTGAAGATCTGGTGGCTATATCTGGTAACTGCAGCAACTATATTCCCAACAGCGGCCATACTTATTTTTCAGAATAACGGTTTTAGTTTCGCTGAACTTAAAGCCATGTACTTCGCTCCGGTTTTAGCGCTTCTATCACCATTTTTAATCATTTTTTTCGTGCAACAGAGTAAGCTCATACTAAAAATAACTGCTGAAGGCGTTTCCTTCCGGTATCCTCCCTTTCACTTTACACCAAGTCGTTTCCATTGGGTAAGCATTGAAAAAGCTTATATCAGGAAGTATGATGCATTTTCTGAATACGGCGGTTATGGTGTAAAAAACCGCCTTTGGTTTAAATTTAGAGACAAAGCTTACCTTTTAAACGATAAAAACAGAGGACTACAATTGGAGTTTAAAAACGGCAAAAAGCTCCTGTTCAGCTCAAATAAGATAGAAGAACTCGAAATGTTCCTTATTAATTTAAAAACAAGGTATAATATACAAGCAATACAATAAGAATGGCGGAGAAAGATAAAAAAGCTTTTGTATTAAGAATTAGTCCTGCTTTATTAAAAGAAGTAGAAACCTGGGCTGCCGATGAGTTTAGAAGTACGAACGGGCAGATCGAATTTTTACTTACACAGGCATTAAAATCAAGAAAGAAAGGTAAAGCAAAAGAGGAATAAAAGCAAAACTTCCGAAGTTTCAAAGGCCCAGGGCATCAGCAAACTTCGGAAGTCTACAAGAACCAACTGTTAATTGCTAACTGCCAACTCTTAACTGAATAGGGCGTTCCCCAAGCTACACAAGGGTCGGGCTTTGCAGGGCTGCGCTACGCTCCGGTACCGATGAAGGATCGGTACTGAACCCTTACAATCCCTAACGCGAACCACCCCGCCCTGCGGGCACCCCCTCCTTAAAACAAGGAGGGGAGTAATCGACGGAAGAAAAACAACCTCGCCAAAGAACCACCAGCCCAAGTAACTTAAACCTGATGGCAGTGACAGCCCCGAAGTATGAGGGCTACAGCGAACAGCAGGACTGAACAAACCCAAGCATTACTGCAGCGTCTTTCCGAATAAATTCATATTACTTAACCACCCCCGCCACTATGCTCCCTTAAACAAGGAGGGGAATAATCGACGTTGGAAAAGCAACCTCGCCAAAGAACCACCAACCCAAGTTAATTAAACCTGATGGCAGCGACAGCCCCGAAGTATGAGGGCTACAGCGAACAGCAGGACTGAACAAACCCAAGCACTACTGCAGCACTTTTTCAAAATCTATTAAAACTTATATTTTCAAATAGGCTAAAATCATTTCTAAACGTTATTTTTAAACCTCGCAGGTTTTGGAACGGCGTTAGCCCTCAATGAGGCTAATGAAGACATCAGAAACCCCGAATTAAACCTGCGAGGTTTGTTTAATATTTAAAATGCATAACTTAGCGGCCTAACCAAAAATTCATAAATTTATTTTACATGAAAGAAGTTGTAATTGTATCAGCTGTGCGAACGCCTATTGGCAGCTTTGGAGGCTCATTAGCTCAATTTTCTGCTACTCAACTTGGTGGCTTTGCCATTAAGGCTGCTATTGAAAAAGCTGGATTAAAACCAGAACAGATCCAGGAAATATATATGGGTAATGTTTTATCTGCAAACCTGGGGCAAGCACCAGCTACACAAGCCGCAAAATTTGCAGGTTTACCAGATTTACCTGCTACTACAATAAATAAAGTATGCGCTTCGGGCACAAAAGCAATTATGCTTGCAGCGCAAAGTATTGCTAATGGCGATAATGAAATTATTGTAGCCGGAGGCATGGAAAGCATGAGTAATGTTCCCTATTACCTGGATAAGGCAAGAAACGGCTATCGCTTAGGCCATGGACAAATTACAGATGGCTTGGTAAAAGATGGTCTATGGGATGTTTACAACGATTATCATATGGGGTCTGCCGCCGAACTTTGCGCTACTGAATGTAACATCAGCCGCGAAGCGCAGGATGATTTTGCAATAGAATCGTACAAAAGAGCACAGGCAGCACAAACTTCGGGCAAATTTGCCGGCGAAATTGTAGCTGTAGAAGTGAAAGACCGTAAAGGCGAAATTACCCTGGTTGATACCGATGATGAGCCAACGGCCGTTAAATTTGACAAAATACCTTCCTTAAAACCTGTTTTCAAAAAAGATGGAACAGTAACTGCAGCAAATGCATCTACCTTAAATGATGGCGCAGCGGCATTGGTTTTAATGAGTGCCGATAAAGCAAAAGAACTAGGTTTAACACCTTTGGCCAAAATATTAGGCTATGCTGATGCACAACAAGCACCGGAGTGGTTTACAACCGCACCTTCAAAAGCAATTCCATTGGCTTTACACAAGGCCAATATCGACATTAAGCATGTTGACTTTTTCGAAATTAACGAAGCTTTTTCTGTCGTTTCCATTGCGAATAATCAACTTTTAGAACTAAACGACAGCCAGGTTAACGTTAATGGTGGTGCCGTTTCATTGGGCCATCCACTTGGCGCATCGGGCGCAAGAATTGTAGTTACCCTACTTTCGGTATTGGCACAGAACGCTGGAAAAATCGGTGTTGCCGGAATCTGTAACGGAGGTGGTGGCGCAAGTGCACTTGTTATCGAGAAATTATAATTTTTAATTTTGCATAATCTTTGCGCATTTGATCGTATGAAACTTATCAGATTTTATATCCTTTTAATCTTCGGAGCGCTAAGCTTTAACTTAAAAGCACAGCAAGCACCAAATAAGTTAGAAGTTTTTCAAGATACACTGATTAAAATATCAGCAAGGGTTATTGCTGCTCAAAGTAATACACAAAAATTAGAAATAAACGGCAATTTTGTAAAAACTTTGGTAGAGGCCTTAAAATCCCCCAATTCTTTTTCTTATCCGTTCGATTCACTTAAAAATGTATCGGTAATTAAATCATCCGATCAGGCTTTTAGGATTTTGAGTTGGTATGTACTACTCGAAGACGGTACATACCGCTATTATGGCGCCATCCAAATGAATACCAAAAGTGGCCCATTGAAACTTTATCCCCTGATCGATCAGACCGAAAATTTAGCCGACCCGAACAGTATTACCAATAACCAAAAATGGTTCGGCGCCAGGTATTATGAAATTGTTCCGGTAACCAGTGGAAACCGCCTGCCCTATTATGTACTTTTAGGATGGAAAGGAAATACACAATTTACTACTAAAAAAGTAATCGAAATCCTTTCTTTCGATAAAGATAATCTCACTTTTGGTGCCCCGGTTTTCGATGGAAAAGAACTAAAAGGAAAGAACAGGGTAATATTTGAGTACGCCAAATCGAATGCGATGACTTTAAAAACGGATTTAAAAGCTGGGATGATCGTGTTCGACCATTTAGCATCCTTCAATCCGGAAATGAAAGATACATTTGAATATCATGGATCAGACGGTACTTTTGATGGTTTTAAAATTATTGGGGGAAGGCTAAAACTGCAGGAAGATATCACACTTAACAACGATCCGAATGCGAGCGACGAACTTTATGCCGACCCAAAGAAAAATGTAAAACCCATCAGAAAGTTCTAATTTTTAACAAACCTTAACAAATCATTTACCTAACACATCATTTAAAAATTTGTGAGTTTGGCATTCGCTGACTATATTGCGCCCTGCTTAACTAGCTTAAACAACACACAAATTCTGAATTCATAAACTAAAACCAACAAATGTTTTATGCAAACATCTAATGAAACCATTAGTATTGACCATAGCAAGGAACTAGATCTCCACTTAGACAGTAACAATGTATCCAAAGAAAAATTATTTAGCCACCCTGTAGGCCTCTTTGTGCTATTTTTCACAGAAATGTGGGAAAGATTTAGTTACTATGGAATGAGATCATTACTTGTTTTATTCTTGGTAAGCGAAATAAGTAAAGGTGGCTGGCACTGGACAAGGCCAGAGGCTTTACAACTTTACGCCTGGTACACAGGTTTAGTATATTTAACGCCAATAATTGGTGGCCTAATTGCTGATCGACTGACCGGATATAGGAAAGCTGTTATCATAGGCGCTTTAATTATGACAATTGGCCACATATCAATGGCGTTAGAAGGTTCAAACACCAATTTCTTTTATCTGGGATTATTTTTATTAATTACTGGAAACGGATTATTCAAACCAAACATTTCTTCTATTGTAGGAAAACTTTACCCATCTACAAGTGATAAAAAAGATGCTGCTTACACTATTTTTTACATGGGCATTAACTCTGGTGCCTTTTTAGGTATGTTAATGTGCGGTTACATTGGCGAAAAAGTGGGCTGGCATTGGGGTTTTGGATTAGCGGGGGTATTTATGTTTTTTGGAATGCTTCAATTTTATTTTGGACAAAAGATCTTTGGTGTTTTAGGTGCTGCTGTAAATAAAACAGAAAAAGTTATTGATCCAACTGATGAAATTTTACCAAAAAAAGTAAGCAATCAACGTTTAGCTGTAGTTGCTGTATTTTCAATTTTCACCATTTTCTTTTGGATGGTATTTGAGCAGGCAGGCGGCTCAATGACTATTTTTGCTAAAGATTATACACTTAGAAATTTAACAGGGAATGCAAGTACAATTTTTAAATGGGTTGATGCAATACTTACTATTTTCCCACTCATTGCGGTAACTGTTGTTTTATTAAGTCTGGCGGCAAAAATCGCAAAAAAATATCCTGCCACAATAATTTTCACTGCAATAAGCTTCATTATTATCTGGGGATTAGCCATTTGGAAAGTAGAAAAAGAATTTACCGCTTTAAACACAGAAGTTCCTGCTTCATGGTTTGGAATTCTAAATTCATTCTTTATTGTTTCCCTTGCACCATTTGTGTCTAAAATATGGGAAACTAAATTTAACCCAAGTGGGCCTGTAAAATTTGGACTCGGTCTAATCTTTGTGGGTATAGGTTTTGCAGGATTGGCTTATGGCGGTATGGATATTGCAAAAGGTGCTACATCTGCACAGGTAAGTATGTTTTGGTTAATTTTCGCTTACTTCTTTCATACCGTTGGCGAATTATGTGTTTCGCCTGTTGGATTGTCTTACGTTAGTAAATTAGCGCCGGCCAAAGTGGTCGGTTTAATGTTCGGTGTATGGTTTACCTGTACAGCGATTGGTAACTGGTTAGCGGGTACCACTGGCGGCTTAATTGACAAAATAAGTTCAGAATACTCTATTTCAATTTTCTTCTTAATATTTACCATTATTCCTATTGTTGCAGGCTTAATTATGTTTGCTATAAGTCCGATATTGCGTAAATGGATGCACGGCGTTCACTAATCAAAAAATAAATTTAACATAAAGCCCGATCTACATCGGGCTTTTAATTTTTAAACCTATTTAATGGAAAAAACAGTTTCAATAGAAGACATTCAAAATTTTGAGGGAAAATACCCGAAACAGCTCTGGCATTTATCGTTGGTAGAAATGTGGGAGCGTTTCTGTTTTTATGGAATGCGCGGGGTATTGGCTTTCTTTATGGTTGAGCAACTGGGTTTAAGCGACCAAAAATCGAACTTACAGTACGGTGCTATACAAGCCTTTGTTTATGCCTTTACTTTTATAGGTGGTATTTTTGCCGATAAGATTTTAGGTTTCAGAAAATCTCTTTTTTGGGGCGGGTCATTGATGATTATCGGGAATTTAATCCTAGCCTTCTCTCCTCATGATCTGTTTTATGTTGGAATTACCTTATCTATTATTGGAACAGGTTTCTTTAAACCCAATGTTTCATCAATGGTTGGCGAATTATACCACGAGAAAGACAACCGCAGAGATGCGGGTTATGGGCTTTTTTATGCAGGGATCAACGTAGGTGGATTATTGGGCGGTGCGATGTGTATTTATCTCGGTAAATATTACAGCTGGCACTTATGTTTCTTATCTGCCGCATTGGTAATGATGTTCGGTTTGGGCACATTTATTTTCACAAAAAAACATTTAGGTCCGATCGGGAATTCGCCTTTGCTGCATCTTAAAAAATCAAAACAGCAGCTATGGGAAATAGCCGTTTATGTGGGGTCGATACTTTGTATTCCACTGATTTATATCATGGTAAAAAACACGGCCTTTACCGATTATTTCATGTACACCATAGGCATTATTGCCCTGGTTTATTTCTTGTACGAAACGTTTAAAATAAAAGATAAAAAAGCGCAATATAAACTGCTTGCTGCTTTCGTTTTTATCTTCTGTTATTTCATTTTTATGGCCATATCCGAGCAGAGCGGCGGTTCATTATCGCTATTTGCGAAAGATAACCTTGATCATAAAATCCTCTTTTTCAATATCGATCCAAATGTGGTAAACAATAGTGTTAACTCGTTCTTTGTTATTGTTTTTAGTCCGATTGTTGGCATTTTGTGGTTAGGCTTATACAAACGTAAAATTGAACCGAACACGGTTGTAAAATTTGGAATCGGCTTCCTTTTATTGGCTTTGAGTTTTTATGTTTTTTACGCCACCAGGTTCTTCGCTAATATACAGGGCGTTAGCTCTTTAAATGTATTTACGTTAGCCTATTTATTGTTAACCCTTGGCGAACTTTGCTTAGGCCCGATAGGCATGTCCATCATTACTAAACTTTCGCCAAAGAAAATGTTTGGGATGATGATGGGGCTTTGGTTTTTATCAAGTGCTTTCGGGCAATTGGCTGCCGGAAAATTAGGCGCAGAAATGTCGAGTATTGATAATGCATCGCTTCCAACGAAATTAATGGCTTATACTGAAGGTTATAAAGCATTGGCATTATATTCATTAATTGCAGGTTTGGCGCTGATTATTTTCTCGCAATTGGTTAAGAAATTAATGCAAGAGGTGAGGTAAGAAAGGATCGTCATTTCGACTGAAGTGGAGAAATCTATAAAACAATTATTTATTGATATACTGTAAGATTTGAAAATGAAAGGATAGTGGTTCTTGGAGGCATGCTGTCCCGCTCTTGTTCCAAGTCCTCGCCCTCATGCTTCGGTCTGCGGGCTTTACACGCCGATCGGATTTAGGAACAAGGTTTGTGCAGTAAAAACTGAAAGTAAATACAACAGCGAATTGAGACCTGTAATCCTTGCAAAACTGCTAAACCAGATTACAAATCTGGAGAACGAAGATCTGGATTACAAATCTGGACCATCAGAAGTTTCTCGGCGGTGATCTGCGAAATCAGCGGGAAATATTTGGGTAAGGTCTTCGACTACGCTCAGACTGACAATGCTTTAAAAACAATAAAAACTACTATAAAACAAGTTCAGGAATAGGAATCATTGGTTATTAATGAAAATTCATAAAGGTTTCACATTAAATATTTACTTTCGCACATTAAAAGCAATTGCTCAGCGCAAATAAGCACAGCATACCACATACAAAGCTTATATTATTAAAAACCACAACAAACGTGTCAGATAGTTTAGTCATCATTCCCACCTACAACGAGAAGGAAAATATCGAAAAAATCATTAGAAAGGTTTTTTCTTTAACGCAGCCTTTTCATGTTTTAATTATTGATGATGGTTCTCCTGATGGAACTGCTGAAATTGTAAAGTCGTTACAAGACGAATACGAAGGACATTTATTTATTGAAGAGCGTGCAGGGAAACAAGGATTGGGCACAGCCTACATTTACGGTTTCAATTGGGCGCTACAGCACGATTATGCCTACATTTTTGAAATGGACGCCGATTTCTCGCACAATCCTAACGACCTATCCCACTTACGCGAAGCCTGTGTAAACGGTGCTGATGTAGCCATTGGCTCCAGGTATGTTAAAGGCGTAAATGTAGTAAACTGGCCAATGGGCAGGGTTTTAATGTCGTATTTTGCTTCAATGTATGTGCGTATGATTACCAGGATCAATATTCAGGATGCTACTGCTGGCTTTAAATGTTACCGCAAAATTGTGTTGGAAACCATTCCATTAAATAAAATTAAGTTTGTTGGCTATGCGTTTCAGATCGAAATGAAATTCACCGCCATTAAATTTGGCTTTAAAGTAGTTGAAGTTCCAATCATTTTCACCGACCGTACCGAAGGAACATCAAAAATGAGCACCCGTATCTTTAGGGAGGCTTTTTTAGGTGTAATACAAATGAAGGTTTCGAGTTGGTTTAGGAATTATAATAGGGAGTCCGAAGTCCAGAGTCCGAAGTCCAGAGTCCGAAGTCCAGAATCTTAAATTCAAATCGCCTAGTTCTATTGACTTCCGACTACAGACTTAGGACTATAAATTAAGACTTTCCCTGCGATTCCCTGATCATTGCGCCAAAATCCTGCCCTTTATCCATGGCTTTAATGGTCATTACAATTCTTTTGGTACGTGTAGGTTCTGTTTTAGCTTGATTGATCCAATTGATGTAATAGTTTTGGTGCGATTTAGGCTGTTTTAAAAAATTCCGGATTAAATGTTCTTCTTCTGATAAACAGATTTCGAGGTCTTCGGGCATTTCGATCTTAAAATCTTTATCTTCTTCTAAATAAAGTTCAACACTTGCTCCGGCTTCCTTTCTTAGTTTTTTACGGACTTCCCCTTTTAAAGCAATAATAAAGTCGCCCTCTCCCATTGGGATGGTCGCCATACCGTTAATATCCAACTGATCTATCTTTCCTTTTACCCTGAAACTCTTTTTACAATCAGGTTTAATTTCATTGGCTAAAACTGCCGGAATAAACACATAACTCCAGCCGGTTTTTTCACCCATGGTTTCGAAACGCTCTATTTCTGCTTTAAAGTGGATCATGGTTTAAATTTATGATTCTTTGATTTTATAATGTACACTCCTGCCGCTACCAAAAGTTATTAAAACCCCTAAGCTCTCCAACTCTCGTAAATCTCTTGTGGCAGTTGCCTTTGAAGTTTTAGTGATTGAAATATACTTTTTAGTGGTCATCCCGCCTTCAAAACCCTCGATTCCGTAGCTGTACATCTTTTGCAAAACTTTCTTCTGCCTATCGTTCAACTTTGCGCTGAATAAGTCGAAAACTTTTATTTTGCGAAGTGTAAAGTCGATCATTTGCTTGGCTTCTAACTGCGCTTGAAGTGCAATAGTCGAAAAATAGTTGAGCCATGCAGAAATTTCATTACTTCTTTGTGCATTTTTTAAAGCTTGATAATAAGCCGACCTATTACTTTCGATTGCTTTGGATAGGCTGAGCATAACTGGCCGACCTAATGTTTGCGAAATAGTTTTTTCAGCAATCGCCCTCCCAATACGCCCATTCCCATCTTCGAAAGGATGGATTGTTTCGAAATACAAATGTGCAATACCTGCCCTTATTACAGGATCTTTAATTTCTTTAACTCCTTGTGGTTTGGTTTCATTAAACCAATCGACAAAAGCTTTCATTTCGCCATCAACACGATGTGATGGCGGTGCTTCAAAATGAACTTCTTCTTTACCTATCCCGCCAGACACAACCTGCATCGGATCATCGCTTTTTCTCCATGTGCCAATATTTATATATTTATTTCCAGTAAATAAAAGCTCGTGCCACTTCCATAAAGTAGCTTCAGTTAGTGGATCAGAATAGGAGTTTCTCACATCAATCATCAAATCGGCAATCCCGGAAGCACGTTTATCTTTAACAACATCAGGTGTTTTATTAATCCCTAGCTTATTTTTAATGGAAGACATCACATCTTTCCTGCTCAAAAATTCCCCTTCTATCTCAGAAGTTTTTATTGCTTCAGATAATATCATTTCCAGCAATGTTTCTTGCCTAATATCATCAGGCAATGACTTTAGTAAGGCATTAACCTCACCTGTTTCCTGGGCAAAACTATAAAGATCATGTTCAATATCTTTTATAGAAAATGTAAAGTTTGGCCAAGTTGTGAGCTCCCAATTATACTGCATGAGCCGAATATACAATTTAATCGGCTCAAAAACAACCCAAATTATGAGCCGATTAACAAGATTAACCGGCTCAATATCTAAAACAAATTAGTATAACAAAGGATATTGATGATGATTTAAAGGATTCCCCGTCAATTTAAACTCATTAATTACCACGAATTGTTTTGTAATTTCATCAAGTTTGCGAATGGCAATCGTATCACAATTAAATGCAATATTGATATTATCATACAAATTTTCGGCCTGATCAATTTGAGCCGAACTCAGTTTACGCCCTATTGAAATATGGGCATTACTACCGTTTATGTTATTCTTAGATTTAAGCCTTTTCCGAAATGCTTTTAAAAGATCATTCAGGTACAATTTGGACGGGTCGTTAGGAAGTAAAACAATAGCCTGACTAAATTTGGATAAACTTAAATAATCAAAAGTTACTTCTTGTGGCCTTTGTGAACTACAAATTTTCTCAATGCATTTTTTGTAAAAAACCAGCTCGTAATGATCTGCTGAAAACTCAATAATGGTAATATGAGCCTCAGAATTTCTACTATTATACCAGCCAACTTTGTACCAGAGTATATCTTTCAAAACTTTAACATCATTAATAGCTTCTCGGTGAGGGTAAACAACTATTGAATACCTGTCTTTTTTTAATTTTAAATCCATATCAATTTATTTAATCAATTGCTACCGGGTTCATCTGAATATCCAATTTGGCAAACTTTAAAACCTCGATGCTCTGGAAGCCGAAATCTTCTACCACTTTACCCAAAATAAGGTAACAGCCCTTTCCTTTAAAAGGATACATGGGTGTGGTATTGGGAAAATGCGTTGTATCAAAAAAATCTCCGTTGGCATCTAAAAAAGTACCGAACCACATTTTGGTATTTTTAATAGTATGTACCGTTTTTTCGCAAACATAGTTTCCTACCATCCTTACCGTTTTACCCAAATGTTTGTACAGATCTGCCGCCATAACATCACCACGATAAGGCGTTTTTAAAAAATCGAACATTTTATAATTGAGCGGATACCCCAATAACTCCAATTCTGTGTAAGCATTTTCGAGTTCGGAATCGGCCAGTACGGGGAGCTGATAGGTTTTGTAACTCAGCTTAAAAAGCTCGGCATGGCTCACTTTTTTTTGTTTAAAGCCGAGGTAGTTATGCACATCCCAAAGCAGGGTTTTACGGTCTTTCCCGGTAAAACGTAAGGCGCCCAAACGGATTAAAATAATGGCCTGTTCCAATGAGATGCAGGTCCGCCTTACAAAATCTTCGAGATCGAGATACAAACCGCCTGCATTCCGTTCTTGTGGGATGATTTTGACGTTTTTTTCTTCCAGGCCCTGAACGCCGATAAACCCTAGATAAGCGTCTTTTCCGCTTATATTCACTACTTCATCGCTACGGTTAACACAGGGCAAATGCACCCTTGCTCCTGTTTTTTGCAGTTCGTGCACATAAACCCATCGACTATAAAACCCACCATAGTTATTCAGCACGGCTACCATGAATTCTATAGGGTAATAAGTTTTAAGGTAAAGGCTTTGGTAGCTTTCGACTGCAAAGGAAGCTGAATGGGCTTTCGAAAAACTGTAACCGGCAAAAGATGAAATCTGTCGCCAAACTTCGGTAATGAGTTCTTTTGAGTGCCCTTCCTTTCTGGCTGAAACAAAAAACTTATTCACCAGTTCATCAAAGGCCAGTTTAGACCGATATTTACCGCTCATCGCTTTGCGCAGGATATCGGCATCGGCAAGATCTAGACCTGCAAAATAATGACATACTTTGATCACATCTTCCTGATAAACCATTACCCCATAGGTTTCGCTAAGTCGCTCTTTCATCACTTCGCAGAGGTATACTACTTTTTCGGGTGCATGGTAGCGTTCGATATAGGATTTCATCATGCCCGAACTGGCCACCCCCGGACGGATAATGGAACTGGCTGCCACGAGCGTAAGGTAATTATCGCATTTTAGTTTTTTGAGCAATTGCCTCATGGCTGGCGATTCGATATAAAAACACCCAATGGGCTGTCCTTCTTTAAGAATACCGTTCAATTTCTGGTCTTCTTTAAAAGTTTTAAAATCGTGGATATCGATTTCTCTACCCTTATTCTTTTTAATGAGCTGCACGGCTTCGCGGATATGCCCGATACCCCGCTGGCTTAAAATATCGAATTTCTCATAACCAATGGCTTCGGCTTCGTACATATCCCATTGCACGGTTGGGAAACCTTTTGGCGGCATATCCAAGGCTGTATAATAGGTAATCGGTTCTTCGGAAATTAAAATCCCCCCGGCATGAATAGAACGCTGGTTGGGCATTCCTTTCATGTATTGGTACACGGCCAATAACTTCTGGTAAGTAACATTCAATAAATTTTCACGTTCTTTGGTGGGATCTGTAAAACTATCTATTTCGCCTTTGGGTAAACCCAGCACTTTACCAATTTCCCTGATAATTGCACGATCTTTAAAAGTGCTCATAGTGCCTAAAAAGGCAACATGCCATTTGGGATAACGTTCAAAGATATAACGTTGTATCACCTCCCTTTCGTCCCAGGAGAAATCGATGTCAAAATCTGGTGGACTTGTCCGTTTTTCATGCAAGAAACGTTCGAAATACAAATCGAGATCAATCGGATCTACATCGGTAATGCGCAAACAATAAGCTACAATGCTATTGGCACCCGAGCCACGGCCAACGTGATAAAAACCACATTCAGTCATTGCGTACCGCACAATATCGTAAGTAATGAGAAAATAGGCACAGAAGTTTTTAAGTTCGATGATCCGGAGTTCTTTCTCCAAACGCTCAATGGCTTCTGTATTATTTTCACCGTAACGGTATTTAAGCCCTTCTTCGGCCAACTCCCGAAGCATTTTTTTATCTCCTTCGAAATCTCCGGTATAAAAAAACTTGTTTTTAGAAGTAGGTATAGGGCTGTCCTCAAAATAAACACTTAAATCGCAGCTGTTTATCAGTTTCTGTGTATTTTGAACAATGAAAGGGTACTGTTCAAATTGCTGGGTTAGTTCTACTTCTGGAATCAGGAACTCATCCGGATCACATTTTTGCTCATCGGATACTTTACTTAAAAGGGTATTAAGTTCAATGGCTCTAAAATATTCGTGCAGGCGGTAGGTAATCTTATCACTAACGGTAACAGGATGCCACACCAACAACTTTTCTTTCTGTTTTAAAAGCGGGTGTTTGTACAAAAGATTGAGCTGTTTGGCTCGGATGCCTACAAATTCATTTGCTTTTAGTACGGGGTTAAAAGATTTTTGAAAGGGATAAATGATGTAAACATGCTCCATTTCGGGTGGAATATTGGGCAACGGGATATGGTTGATGTTGTGGTGGCTTAAAAATTCATTCAGCTCACGCATCCCCTCTTTATTCTTCGCAATGCCCACATACAACAATTTATTATCAATTCGAAACTCGATCCCTGCTACGGGTTTGATCTGATATGGAATATTGCCTTTGTGTATTTCGTCGGCTTCTTTAGCAATGCCTTGTTTATAACACTCGCGAATAAACTCTACCGCCCCAGTTGAATTATTGATATCAGTAAGTACCATTTGATGGATACCCAAACGCCGGGCCGTAGCAATTAACTGGTCAATGCGCTGCGTGCCATATTTTAAGCTATAAGAAGAATGCACATTTAAAAACATCGCTAATCATAAGATTTAGTACCTATTGTTCCTTTTTCACTCATAAAGCTTCTAATTTTCGATCGTTTCCTTACTTCCTGCTGTTCTTCCTCTGTTTTGTTTTCGATCAATATTTTCTTTTTGCGCGGATTGTACTTGATTATTTTCCCCGTTTCATCGCGGGGTGGTTGGGTAACAATACAGGCCTTTACCACTGCTTCGGCACCATAATGGTTGCGTACCTTATCCATGGCCTGGTAAAGGCTATATTCCTCTTCGGCAATATTATATAAGCCAATCTGTTCGTAACCGCTTACCAGATGTGAAAGTTTTACGCCTACCAAGCGCAACAGCATCCGTTTGGCATACACTTTTTCGAACAGGCTATGTGCTTTGCTGATTAGAAAAGAATCGAGCGAGGTATAGGGAATACGTTCTTGCTGGGTAACAGTTTCGAAATTGGTATAACGAACGGTTACGGTAATGCAAGCGGTTAATTTTTTCTGGTTGCGCAGCTGAAAAGTTAAACCGGTAACCATTCCGGTTATAATGGCCTTTAGTTTGGCCATATCCATGGTATCGCTTTCGAAGGTCGCCTGTGTACCAATAGATTTCCTTTCGCGGTAAGGTACAACTGGCGAAAGATCAATCCCATTTGCTTTTTGCCATAAACTTAAGCCATGCTGCCCCAGTATTTTAAACATGAGCTGCTGTGGGATCTGGGTAAGTGTAAGGATTTCGCGAACACCCATTTCGCTTAGTTTTTTATAAGTAGCATGGCCGATACCTGGAATTTTGTGGATAGCCAAAGGATCGAGAAAGGGCCGCAATTCAGGAAAAGTAACCTGTCGTTCGCCATCAGGCTTAGATTCGTTCGTGGCTATTTTGGCTACGGTTTTATTGATCGACAGGCCAAAGGAAATCGGCAAGCCCATTTCTTTGATAATGTTTTGTCTGAGCTCTGACGCGAACTTCATGCAACCAAAAAAGCGGTCCATACCTGTCATATCGATATAGTGCTCGTCAATACTGGCCTTCTCAAAAAGGGGAACTTTATCGGCAATAATTTCGGTAATCTCGTGCGAAGCTTTGGAGTATTCTTCCATATCGCCTTTTAAAAATATAGCCTGGGGGCACAGCAATTTTGCTGTTCTACCGGGCATTGCAGAATGTATGCCATACTGGCGTGCTTCATAACTACAAGAGGCTACCACACCCCTGTCGCCACCGCCACCGATGATTACGGGTTTACCCAATAGCTTTGGATTTTTTCTGATTTCTACCGACACAAAAAATGCATCCTGATCCATATGAATAATCTGCCTTTCTTTATCCATTCTCGTATTATAAGGATGATTGAGATCAAAAATACTAACATTTTTAGTTTTAAAGAAAATTAGTATTAATTAATTTTAAACAAAATACTAACAAATTTAGTTTTTTTTTTAAATGCTACAATTTATTATGTTGAGTTATGCCTGAAGGATTTGCCACGGAAAGTACGAAATTAGACTACCAATCGATTGACCAATGGGAACTTATATGATATAAACAGCACAGGGATTAAACAATGGATGGTTGGCGAAGATACCAACTACGGGGCGAGTTGCGTGCATCTTAACGCAGGCATCATTAACCATATAAGGCATTGAAGAAAATATAAGCTCATATGCCCTTATATTTCTTATCAAGAAGGGTCTTCGACTACACTACCATTGAGGTTATTTGGCAAATAATTATAAATCAACATTTTAACAACTTCCACATTTCCATCCAGCCAGGCCATAGTACGGTATCCCCGTTCTACTTAAATCCGCTTTGATGCTAAAAAGAAAGAACCCTTCGGCGGCGGTAGACCTATGCTGATTTTTCATCGGTAGCCGATGCAAGACCGCGCCGTAGAACAAGAGAAGGCAATTGTACGTCACTCATATTAACTTTAAACAATTAATTAACCCTCAGACTGACAAACCGATAGCATCAACACTAACAATAAAAATGCCCCCGATTTTTATCGGGGGCAGTAAAAAAAATTAAAATATATTGTAAATCTTAATTGTGTTATTGTTTTACGATTTTGAATTCAGTTCTCCTGTTTAACTGATGTGCTTCTTCGCTACATTCGAGGCCGTTACTACATTTGTTTAACAGCTGCGTTTCGCCGTATCCTTTTGCAGTAATGCGGTTTTTATCGATACCCCTCGAAATAATATATTCCACAGCAGCTTCTGCTCTCTTTTGCGATAGGTTCAGGTTATAAGCATCTTTGCCCCTGCTATCGGTATGCGAACCTAATTCGATCCAGATGGTCGGATTATCGGTCATAATTTTAACCAGTTTATCCAACGCTACAGCAGCATCCGCTCTAATGTTCCATTTATCGAAATCGTAATAGATATTTTCTAGTTTAATGGCTTTATTCACCACAATCTTTTCTACATACAGGTTTTGGGTAAATACGTCTGAAGTTGTTAAACCAACAGTTGTCAGATTTTTCACGTCAGACCTGTAGTTTGTTTTCTCTGCAGAAACATTGTATTCAGATTCTTTGGCCAAATTAAACCGGTAACCGCCATTCTCATCAGTTTCGGTTTTTAAAACAGCACCGTTTGCTTTTGCTAACGTTACCAATGCACCTGCAACAGGCTGGTTACTGTCTTTATCATAAACCCTGCCTTCTAATTTGAAAGCCAGGATCATTTTCTGATCAATGGTATAAATATCATCGCTACCTAAACCACCTTCGCGGTTGGAAGAAAGATAAACAATGCCGCCCTTTTCGTTTAAGCTAAAACCAAAATCATCCTGTGGGGAGTTGAAGGGATAGCCCATATTTTCGATCTGACCAATCTTGCCCCTTTCTCTTAAAGCACGATAAACGTCTAATCCTCCCATCCCAACTCTACCATCGCTCGAAAAGTAGAAGTTATCCTTTTCATCAAAAACCGGACTGCGATCGTTGCCTGCTGTATTTATTTCTTTCAGGTTAATCGGTTTGCCCCATTCGCCGGCATCGGTTTTTAAGCATACATAAATATCGGTGCCACCTAATCCGCCTGGCATGTTCGAAGCGAAATAAAGGCTGTTTCCATCTTTGGTAATAAAAGGATCACCTACAGCGTAGTGGTTTACATTATTATAAGCAAATGAAACCGGCTCACCCCAAACACCGCCGGTTCCTTTGGTACTGCTAAAAATTTCTACATTAACAGTTGTTGGCTGTTTTTTTAAGCGTTCCAGTTCACCGGTAATACGGGTTAGCGTAAAATACATGGTTTTTCCATCAGCTGTAAAGCTTGCCGAACCCACATGATACCTGGTAGCCGCTTTTACAGGAAACAACTGGAGGCTATCGTTTGTAGAAGGTTTTATATATAGTTTCAGGTATCCGTTACCGGTCCACCCGTATACTTTTTTATCGGGTTCTTTTGATCCATCGAATTTTAAAAACGGTTTTTTTTCCAGAGTGTTCAATCCACTGTTTAATCTGTCGGAAGTGAATACGACTCCCCCCTGGTAGTTAACAGCACCCCAATCAGACTGTGTGCTATTTAAAGTTTTTTGGTTGATGAGTTCGATTTTCTCCGGATTTCTGATCCATTTCAAAGCCGAATCGCAAGAAGCAATCCAAATGGCCTCCTGTTCTTCTGATACATTCTTCTTTTTATCGATGTAATTCAGGTATTGGACTTTTGCTTCGCTATATTTTGAATTGCTTTGTAGGGCTTTGGCATATCCCAAAATATTCTCAGGGCCACTGCCAGGCATTTTAGCCGCAATGGCATACCAGCTTTCGGCCTGCTTGTAATTATAAACAAGCGCATAAGCCCTTGCTAAACGCTCTGCAGCATGTAAAGTTTCTTTCTTTTTATAGGCTTGTTCGTATAAATCTATCGCTTTGCTATAATTAAACAGTTCGTATTGCTTATCTGCATCTTTCAGTGCATACTGGGCACTTGCTGAAAAACTGAATGCAAATAAACAATATGCAGAAAGGCAGGTGCCTTTTAAAATTTTCTTCATTATGTTGTTGGGATAGTTATTAAAAATACTAATTATAGTTTAGTTTAAAATATCCTTGGCGTTGCCCAATCTGATATTTTGTCTGGTAAAGGAATAAACGGTATAATTCTCATCTGTGCCATTGCTATAACCCCGTAATGAACCGATTGAGCAATCGTAGCCATAACTGGTCCTGAGCTTCCCGGATGGGAAATCTGTATCAGTTATGGCAGCGTTATGAGGTGTAAGATCACGCTGCAAATAGTTTTATTATACAACTTTGTTTGATCCTGATCAACCAAACCAATACAACTTATGGCTATATTGAAAATATTAGACAAAGCGGTGCTAAACATTGTAGATGAACAACTCATTTAAAATCAAAATTATTGCAGCGAATGGAAAATAATAAAATAAAACTTTTGATCGGTTTAAAATGTTGAACTAAATAATCAACATTTATGCTATGAAAACAAAAGAAAATAAAAACGAAAAAGAAAGTAATAGTAAAGGAACCTCAAAGGAAAAGGCTTCCTTCGATCAAAACGGAAAGGGCGCTTCTGATAAATTTGGCCAGGCTGGCTCCACCCCTAACGAATCAGGAGAGAATGGACCCGGTACTGTAGATAAAAATAAAAAAGCGCAGGAAAGATAAAAAGAGTAAAATACTCTTTTTATCTTTCATAGATACTCATCTTTTCAGCCAGTTCTATAATGCTTTTAATTTTCAGCTTTTGAAAAAGTCTCAATTTATAAGTACTTACTGTACCCATCTGAAGATTAAGCTGATTAGAGATTTCTAATACCCCAATCCCCTTAGTCAGTAACTCTGCCACTTCTAATTCTCTACCTGAAAGTTTGGTAAAAGGATTATCGGCATCATTACCTAATATGCTGTTGAACATATTTTCCTTCACATTTCTGCTCGAGTAGCGACTGCCTGCCAAAATGGTTGTAATAGCAGTTACAATTTCTGATTCTTCTGCATTTTTGGTTAGGTAACCTGATGCACCCGATTTTAAATACGGAACAGCATAAATATTCTCATTTAAAGATGAAAATACCAGAATTTTTGCGTTTGGCTGCACCAACTTAATTTGATCGATTACCTTAAGGTTGTTACCGCCTGGCAAGTTTACATCAATGATGATTAAACTCGGCGATTTTTCTGTTTCGACAAGCGCCTGCTCTAATGTAGATGCATGAATGATTTCAACACCAGGCCAAAAGTCTGATATTAAACCTTTTAAGCCACGACGGATGATCTCATGATCATCAGCGATGAGCACTGTAAAGGTACTTACGGCATTTTTTGTTTTCATTATTTTAAGAATATTCTGCAAGTTAATAAAAAGTTATTTTTTTGTACGCAATTGTAGTTAATTTTTCGCCTAAATGTGTAAATATTATTATACACAACTTTACAGTTTTGCTTAAAACACCCTTGGAGTTGCCAATCTGATGTTTGGTTTAATGAAGGAATAAGACAAAGAAATCTCATGTGTACCACCGCTATAGCCCTGTAACGGACCGATTGAGAAATCGTAACCATAACCGATCCTGAGTTTCTCGGATGGAAAAATCTGTATCGCTGCTACGGCTGAATTACGGGGGGTAAGATCACGCTGTAAATAGGTTTTATCATACAACTTAACTCCTTTGCGGTACGAACCACCCACCCAAATGAAATCTTTGATCATTAAAAAGGCATTCAGATCCAAACTTGTCGGACCTCCGCGGTCGTCTTTTAACAGGAAAGAAGGCTTAACCTGAAAATCTTCCGAAAGTGGAAACAGTACCCCCGCAGTAAGGTAATAATGTGGTTTTGGCTGCGGGATAAAGGCATAACGGTCGATATTGATATAGGTGGCAATCAGGTTATCGGCCGAAAAACCTGCATAAAACTTATCGTTGGCAAAGTAAACTCCGGCCCTTGCATCGGGCACAATGGTGCTCTGCGTGCCGACCGGCTGGTTGGGCTCCGGATTATTTGGGTTTAGCAGCGAGCCGTCGATACCCAATTGCACCATTCCAAGGCCAAGACCCAGTGCCAGTCTTGAACTACCATCATCATTCATCCTGATGCGGTAAGAATAGTTACCATAAACACTCAGGTTAGTCTGTGCACCAAGTTTATCGCTCGCCACCTGAAGGGCCAGCCCCACGTTACCGCTGTTTGCAATAGCATCTACTGCCAGCGACATGCTTCTGGGTGCTCCGGTTATGCCTGTCCACTGGCTCCGGTAAAAGCTATGCACATTCAGCACCTCTTTATAGCCTGCATAAGCGGGATTGATATAAATCCCGTTGAACATATACTGGCTATACTGGGCATCCTGCTGTGCAGATGCCGGCAGCCAAAGCAACAGCAAAGAACCTGCTATTAACCATATTAATTTCTTCATTACCTTCCTTACTATTAATTTTTAAATGCCCTAATCAAGGTTATATAACCTTTAAATACTTTCCATTCATTACTTCCACCTTTTCTAGCGCGTAGCAGATAGTAATAAGTTCCCTCATTTAAACCTTCGCCTGTCCAGTTGTTCTGGTAGCCTTTGGCTCGGAATACTTCATTACCCCAACGGTTAATAATGGTGAGTTCGTTCTCCGCAAACTCGGCCAGGCCATTAATCTCGAAGGTGTCGTTTATTCCATCACCATTTGGTGTAAACAGGTTCGGAATCAATAAGTCATCGCCTGTTATGCTAGCAGCATCTGCCAGCACCGTATTATTATTTAATATCGGATCGGGCTGATCTCCTTTTACCGTTGCAGAATTATTTAATACACCGGCAGCTAAGGTTCTTGCTTTAAAGGTTAATGTTGCGCTCTGGTTTAAATCTAAGCTTCCAACTAACCACACTAAATCTCTGCTGATGGTCGAATAAGTTGTGGTACCAATGGGAACAGTAATTTCTTTAGGTGCATCAATAATGGTTGACAGCTTATCCGTTACGGTAACTCCCGTTGCCCTATTCGGTCCTTTATTGGTTACGGTAATTTTATAGGTTACATCAGAACCTGTTTTAATATCACCTTTTGTTACCAATTCTTTTGTAACCATCAAATCAGCTGATTTATCTATCGCTATAAGCGCTTCTGGCTTGATGACGGGTCCTGCAGGACCCGTCATAATGGCCACATTTTTTACCGTATTGTAGTTATTTACATCTGGTGCAACTTTCGCATCAAAAGTTAATACTGTACTCGAATTGGCGCGCATATTAATCGTCCATTTCAGGGTATTCCCCATAACCGTACCATAGCCAGAAACCGAGTTCGCCACATAAGTTAAGCCCGCAGGAAGCTCATCGGTTATGGTTACACCATTTAGTGCTGAACCTCCGGTATTTTTGACCTGGAGTGAATAGGTCAAAATCTCGTTAGCCTGTGCTTTGCCGTCTTTATTGCCCTTGCTATCAGCAACCGATTTACTGCCTTCCAACATGCCTGCTGTAGGAATCGATACCGCTGGACTCAATGGCGTTAAAGCATTTCCAGGATCAGTAACCGTGGCTGTGTTGTTCACACTTAATATACCCGAAGGAATGATGGCGTTAACCATTACTTTGAAGCTTACCCGTACTTGTCCATTAGCAGGAATGGTTAAATTATTCCAGTTTAAGACGTTGCCAACTAACGCCCCGCCATTATCTGCACTGGCGCTTATGTAAGTCGTATTCGCCGGAATTGCATCGGTAATCTTCACACCTGTTCTGGCTGTATTTCCATTATTTTTAACCATAATACTATAAGTTAACACCTCATTTGCTTCGGCCATTCCGTTGTTATTGGCATCTGTAACGGTTTTAGAACTTACAATTTTTGGCAATTCTATAATGGTTGGATAATCGTTGTCTTCCTCCGTTCCCGAAACGTCAGAAACTGGTGTTCCAGCCGGCGTGCTGGCCGTAAGCGTAGCCGTGTTTCTCACTGTACCGGCATTTTTCTCTGCCTGCGTAATGGCATATACTGCCGTGGCTACTTCCGTTTGATCCGGTGCGATACTTGCAGGTGCAAAGGTTAGCGTTGATGAAAGTTTTGGATCAAGCAAACTGAAATTGCTTAACGTAACATTCCCGGTATTTTTTACTGTAAAAGTATAGGTAATGGCATTTCCATCAGCACTTAAAGCACCTGTTTTAACCAAGGTAAGACCTGGTGTTTCTTTAATCAGGAATACTGTAGGGTCATCAGGTGCCAAAGTTCTCGGATCATCTGAAAGTTTACTCAGTTTATTAGCACCGGAGTATTTGGCAACTAAAGCCGCCTGGTTTACAAACTTGCCGTTATCAATTTCCGGTTGTGTTAAGGTATGTCTGGCTAAAATCAAAGCAGTTTCAGCAGGCTCTAATTTACCGATAGTAGCAGGGGTAATACTACCAGCATCTGCTCCCTCATCGGTTACTACAATATCAGTAAGCGTAACGTTACCTTTATTCGTAACCTGGATGTTGTACTCGATCACTTTAACAACACCCACAGCATTTGCAAATACTTTGGTAAACCTTAGCGATGGATTGGCTACAATCGGGCTAAAGGTTGCATCGTCCACCACAGGAGTCGACGGATCGTCGGATACTTTTGTGATCGTATTCCCTTTCGGATCTTTTACGTTTGCACTTACCTGATTACTGAAACCACCGGCATTTACATCACTTTGTTTTACCGTATGTTTGGCTGTAATATTCACCGTGGCCCCTGGCGGCACCGAAGTTATATTCGACGGAGTTAAACTGCCGGCATCGGCATTTGCATCAACCAATGCAATATCGGTTAAAGTTACATTCCCGGTATTTTTGAATATAATGTTATAATTGATCACATCTCCGGCCTTGGTTGCACTTTTTGTAGCCGACTTAGTCAAGGTGAAACCAGGCGATGGCGTTAATTGGGTTACGGTAGCATCATTTGGTGCTGGTGTAGCCGGATCATCAGACAATTGGGTGATTACATGGCCTTTATTATCAGTTACTTTGACTGACGCCTGGTTGGTAAACGATCCCAGATTGATATCGTTTTGCGTTAAAGTGTGCTTAGCGCTAACATTTATACTTGCACCTGGCGCCAAAGTTGAAATAACTGCGGGTTTGATCGATCCGGCATCAACCGCAGCGTCGCTTACAGTTAAATTGCTTAACGTTACGCTTCCAGTATTGGTAATAGCAAAGGTATAATCGATCGATTCGCCGACTTTTGTTCCTGCAGCACTGGCTACTTTTGTAAAAGTAAGTGAAGAAGTATTTAAAATTGGGGTTTCTGTAGGATTATCATTTCCGCTAGTCGTTCCTGAAATATCGGTAATGGTATTTCCTGCAGGTGTTTTGGCACTCACAGAAGCAGTATTACTAACCGATCCCGCATCTTTATCACTTTGAGAAAGTGTATAAACCTGATCGAAAGTAAAGCTCGCCCCTACTGCCAACGCAGTTGAGAAGGTTTTATTCAAAGCTAATTTTTGGTCGATCAGCACTATGTTACTCAAAGCTACATCACCTGTATTGATCACGTTAAAAGTATAAGTAATACTGTTGCGGTCGGCACTTAAAGCACCTGTTTTAACCAATGTGATTTTACCTCTCAAAATGATTGTGGTAACCGTTGACTGATTGTTGGTATGATCCGGATCTGTTGATTTAGCGGTTGGACTTAACGATACAGTATTGACTAAGTCTGCTCCGGCAAATGCTGTTGTTACACGGCCACTAACGGTTAAACTTACCTGTTGACCAGCCAATAAGTCCGCATTAACGGTAAATGTTTTTGCGGTTGAATCATAGGTTCCGCCAGTTGCCTGGTAGCTTATATTTTCTAATCCTACCGGAAGATTTTCTATCAATCCGATAGCTTCACCGCTTAATATCGTAGCAGGTCCGTTGTTTTTAATAATAATCTTATAACTGATATCACCATTCTTTTCAACACCGGTTACATTGGCTGTTTTGCTGATCTGAAGATCGGTGATCCAGTTCGGAATGTTAACTGTAACTACGGCTGTCGAAGTTTTTGCCGCATCCAGTTTATCGCTAATCTGATAAGTTAACGTATAACCCCCTGGAAACGTTCCTGCGGCAACATTTACCTTCCCGGTCGTTACATCTAAAGTAACATTTGGGTTGGTGGTTGAAACCTGGCTTAATTTTACCTCATTTAATGTTGCCGGATTACTGTTGTAGGTATCGTTAATCAATACATTTTCAACCGCTGTTCCGCCCGTGAAGCCATTTGCATTTCCTGAATCATTTGTAGCAGCCAATGCAGGTGTCCCAACAGTAATGGTTACCGTAGCTGATGTCGTTTGACCCGGGTTCAGTTTATCTTCGATCTGGTAAACCAGCGTATAACTTCCTGCCGGAGTGTTCGGCGCAACGTTCACCTTTCCGGTCGTTATATCTAAAGTAACATTCGGATGAGTGGTTGACACCTGGCTCAGTTTTACATTATTTAATGTTGCCGGATTGCCATTGTAGGTATCATTGTCCAATACATTTTCAACTGCGGTTCCGCCCGTAAAGCCGTTAGCATTTCCTGAATCGGCTATTGCAGCCAATGCAGGTGTACCAACTGTGATGGTTACCGTAGCTGGTTTTGTCTGACCCGGGTTCAGTTTATCTTCAATCTGGTAAACCAAAGTATAAGTGCCTGCCGGAGTGTTCGGCGCAACGGTCACCTGTCCGGTCGTTACATCTAAAGTAACATTTGGATGAGTAGTTGAAACCTGGCTCAGTTTTACATTATTTAATGTAGCCGGATTACCATTGTAAGTATCATTGTCCAATACATTTTCAACTGCTGTTCCGCCTGCAAAGCCGTTTGCATTTCCTGAATCGTTTGTAGCAACTAATACCGGCGACCCAACCGTGATGGTTACCGTAGCTGATGTCGTCTGACCCGGGTTCAGTTTATCTTCGATCTGGTAAACCAAAGTATAAGTGCCTGCCGGAGTGTTCGGCGCCACGTTCACCTTTCCGGTTGTTACATCTAAAGTAACATTCGGATGAGTGGTCGAAACCTGGCTTAGTTTTACATTATTTAATGTTGCCGGATTGCCATTGTAGGTATCGTTAATCAATACATTTCCAACTGCGGTTCCGCCCGTGAAGCCATTTACATTTCCTGAATCGTTTGTGGCAACTAAGACCGGCAACCCAACCGTGATGGTTACCGTAGCTTGTTTGGTTTGATTTGCATCTAATTTATCTACAATTTCATAAATTATTGTATAAATACCAGCTGGCGTATTGGTATTTACATCAACCTGTCCAGTTGCAACATTAAGTATTACGTTAGGATTTGATGTTGAGATCTGCGACAAAGTTACGTCATTTAATGTAGGAGCTGTAGAAGTTCCATTGTAACTATCATTAGAAAGAACATTATTTACAGCTACTCCGCCTATCAAACCGTTTGCGTTTCCTGCATCATCTTTCACCAATAAAGCACCGGAAGCTACGGTTACTTTTACTGTCGAGGTAGAAGTTTTCGAAGCGTCCAGTTGATCCGTGATCGTATAAGTTAAAGTATAAACGCCTGCCGGGGTGTTGGCTGCAACATTAACCGCACCCGTTATTGGATCAAGTGTTACTTTGCCATTGCTGTCATTTGTACCATTGGTAATGGTCACATCGTTTAATGTCGGAGCAGACGTT